>ENA-UOXP01000046-UOXP01000046.1-mixed-culture-metagenome-genome-assembly--contig:-NODE-46-length-89015-cov-5.845009_pt1 | contig 89015 bp, 87 predicted proteins | sample MGYA00238161_ERZ761639 | MGnify/ENA primary metagenome ERZ761639 (study PRJEB28913, sample SAMN08776760) | mixed culture metagenome | isolation source: Freshwater growth medium | place: USA...
TGCATTGGCTGCACCCTGTGTATTCAAGCCTGCCCTGTCGATGCGATTTTGGGCACGGCCAAGCATATGCACACCATTATCAGTAGCGAGTGTACCGGCTGTGAACTTTGCTTGGCACCTTGTCCAGTAGATTGTATTACCATGGAGCCAATTGCCGAAACGCCCGACAACTGGAAGTGGAAATACCCCACCATTCCTATCAAACCTATAGCACTAGAAAGATAGACACTCATCGCATGAATGCTCTTGTGAGTTTTGGAAAAATATTTAAGTTTAACGGTGGGGTTCACCCGCCCGAAAACAAAGCGCAATCAACACAACTGCCGATTGCCAAATTAGACCTGCCTGCCAGTTTGGTTTTACCGCTAAGACAGCATGTCGGCAATATCCCAAAGGTCAAAGTCAGCGTGGGTGACCACGTATTGAAAGGCCAGTTGCTAGCTGAAGCAGAAGGCATGGTGTCTGCTGCTATTCATGCCCCTACCTCGGGCACCATTACGGCAATTGCAGAGGCCATTATTCCACACCCTTCTGGCTTGCCTGATCATTGCATCACGTTGCAACCAGATGGCTTAGATACCTGGATAGACCACCATGGCATTGATTGGCGCAATACAGACAAAAGAACATTGGTCAACAGCTTGCGTTTGTCTGGCATTGTGGGCTTGGGAGGCGCAACTTTCCCCACGCACGTGAAACTGAATGCAGACGGTAGGTCTGGTGTACATACACTCGTTATTAACGCAGCAGAATGCGAGCCTTACATCACGTGTGACGACATGTTGATGCGTGAACGTGCGACAGAGATTGTGCAAGGCATTGCCATTGCACAGCATTTACTCGGCGCAACTCAAGTATTGATTGGGATTGAAGATAACAAACCAGAAGCTATTGCAGCAATGCAACAAGCCGTTGCCAATTCCACCATGCAAGTAGTGGTAGTGCCTACACTTTACCCAAGTGGTGATGCACGTCGCTTGGTACATTTACTGTTGGGCGAAGAAATCCCCCATAACAAGCGTGCAACAGAAGTGGGCATTCAAGTCTTTAATGTAGCAACGGTATTGGCATTGCATCGCTTCTTTGATAAAGGCGAACCCTCTATCAGTCGTATCGTTTCAATGACGGGGAACGTAAATCAACCGCGAAATTTTGAGGTGTTATTTGGCACACCACTTATGCATTTAGTCGATGCTGCTGGCGGTGCAAAGCCTGATACTACGCACTTTATTATGGGCGGCCCCATGATGGGCTTTAACTTGCCTGATGCTAATGTGCCCATCACCAAAGCGGCCAATTGTATTATTGCGGCATCACCCAATCTGTTTGCACCACCGCCACCAGCCATGCCGTGCATACGTTGCGCCCGTTGTGCAGATGCCTGCCCAGTAAGCTTGCAACCGCAAGAGCTATACTGGTTTGCAAAATCAGATAACTTTGAAAAAGCGCGTGATTACAAACTGTTTGATTGCATTGAGTGTGGCGCATGCTCTTATGTGTGCCCAAGCGATATTCCATTGGTGCAATATTACCGCTATGCAAAAAGTGAAATCATTGCTGCAGACAGAGCAAAAGAAGCGGCAGACCTAGCGCGGGAGCGCAATGAAGCTAGACTTGCGCGTATTGAGCGTGAAAAATTGGAACGCGCGCAAAAACATGCAGAACGTGCGCAAGCGGCTAAAACAGATGCGAATAAAGATTTAAATACTGGCAATCAGCAAGCGGTCCTCTCAGAAACATCTGAGGCAACCCAAGCGACGCCAGCAGATGCTAACGATGCTAAAAAAGCAGCGATTGCCGCAGCCATTGAGCGTGCCAAAGCACAAAAACTAAATAGTACAGCTGAGTCAAAATCAGAAGTAGCTAAGCCAGCTCAAGCATCAACAGAAAGCCAAACTGATGCGAGTGCAGACGAAGCCAAAAAAGCGGCAATTGCGGCTGCCATTGCACGTGCTAAGGCTCAAAAAGCAGCTGCATTACAATCAGGCGTTGCTCCAAAAAATGTAGAAGCCACCAGCACTAGCGTGCAACAAGAAATTGCCGAGATTGATGCGAGAAGACAAGCGGTAGGTATCACGCCCGCTGAGCAACATTCACAAGCGCAGGCCGACAAACAAGCCGCAATTGCTGCAGCGATTGCCAGAGCAAAAGCGCAAAAGGCAGCAGCAGAAGCTGCAAAAGCAGCTGAAACATCAGAGAAAAAGGACTAACTTGATACGCTCGCCATACATTTCAGATGCACCTAGCGTCAGCACCATCATGGGCAAGGTGCTACTTGCGCTCGTACCAGCGATTGCCGTGTATGTGTGGATGTATGGTGGTGGCATTTTGATTACATTGACGCTTGCCACGCTCACTGCTTTGCTCACTGAGGCGCTAATGTTACAGCTGAGAGATCGGCCAGTGAAACCATTTCTCTCAGATTACAGCGCAGTGATTACTGCATGGTTATTGGCATTGGCGATTCCTCCATTAACCCCTTGGTGGCTGATTGTGCTTGGGACAGCATTCGCGATTATTTTCGCCAAACAGCTCTACGGTGGATTGGGTTATAACCCGTTTAATCCAGCCATGGTGGGCTATGCCGTATTGTTGATTTCTTTTCCAGTACTCATGACTAAATGGCCAGCAGCGCTGCAATTAGCGCAAACGCCGCTCAGCTTTAGCGAACAATGGCAGTTTATTTTCAGCGGTCAATTGCCACAAGGCGTATTAATAGATGCTGTGACCTCTGCCACACCATTAGACTATTTAAAAACACAACTCAAACTGCAACAGGACATTTCCGTTATACAAAGTGCACCATTATTTGGCACGTTAGGTGGCAAAGGCAGTGAATACGTCGCCGTGGCTTATTTGCTGGGTGGCCTATATTTGTGGCAACAAAAAATTATTAGCTGGCACTTACCTACAGCATTTTTGGGAGTATTGGCCTTATTTTCTGCCGCGTTTTGGTTAGCGGACGCTGCACATTACGCCTCACCTGTTTTTCATTTGTTTAGTGGCGCCAGCATGCTTTGCGCGTTTTTTATCATCACAGATCCAGTCAGTGGCCCTACCACCCCACGCGGCAAGCTTTACTTTGCGGGGGGTGTCGCCATCATCACCTACCTGATTCGTGTGTATGGTGGGTATCCTGATGGTGTAGCATTTGCTGTGATCTTTATGAATATTTGCGTACCGCTAATTGATATTTACACACAGCCACGTGTGTTTGGACATGAGAAATAAGCATGCCAGAAACCATCATCCGCCACGCTAGCAAAACCGCCATTACCTTGATGGCGTTTGCTATTGTCTTTACCTCGTTGATGGCTTATGTGTTCAATGTCACCAAAGCGCCGATTGAACAAAGTGAGGCGGCTGCGCGTATGAGCTTGTTTCGGCAAATCATGCCTGAGCATATGCATGACAATGATTTACTCAAAGATACCGTCGACATTCCGCCTAACCCTTTATTAGGCACTACCCAAACCACGGTGGCCAATATTGCGCGTATACAGGGTCAACCAACCGCCATTATTTTGGAGGCAATTGCGCATGATGGTTATAGTGGCGACATCAAGTTGCTTTTGGCGATTGAAGCAGATGGTGTTGTGAGTGGCGTTCGCGTGATTACCCATAAAGAGACGCCTGGCTTGGGTGACTATATTGATATTGCAAAAAACAATTGGATTAAACTTTTTGATGGGCAATCACTCCACACTTATACTGAAGCTGATTGGCGCGTAAAGAAAGATGGTGGTAAATTTGACTACATGGCAGGTGCAACGATTACACCACGTGCTGTGGTGAGCGCAGTGCACAAAGCCTTACAATATGTAGTGCAAAATAAACAGGTATTATTTACTGCGCAAATTAATCAGCAACCAAGTGCGCAAGCGGAGAAAAAATGAGTCAGTTCACTGAAATTGCCTATAACGGATTGTGGAAACAGAACCCAGGCGTCGTCCAATTACTTGGATTATGCCCTACGTTGGCCGTGACTACCTCCGTTGTGAATGGTGTGAGCCTTGGCCTAGCCACTGCGTTGGTGATGGCGGCCTCCAATGGTGCAGTGTCGCCTGTACGTAAATTTGTCCCAGATGAAATTCGCGTACCAGTGTTTATTTTAGTGATTGCTGCGCTTGTGACCATGATTGATTTAGCCATTCATGGATTTGCAGAGCCCTTACATAAAGTGCTTGGTATATTTATTCCGTTGATTGTGGTGAATTGTATTGTACTGGCGCGCGTGGAATCATTTGCCGCAAAAAATGCACCAGCGCCTGCTATTTGGGATGGTTTTATGATGGGTATTGGATTAACTGTTGTGCTAGCTTTCCTTGGTGGGATTCGCGAATTAGTGGGCAAGGGCACATTATTTTCAGGGTTAGACTTAGCGCTTGGTCCACAATTCAAAACCTATATTTTGACTGTGATTCCTGATTATCAGGGCTTTTTACTGGCGATATTGCCACCGGGTGCATTTTTAGGACTCGCTGGCCTCATCGCTTTGCGTAACTGGGCGGAAATACGCAAGACCAAGCCGAACGTTGCGGCCACTGGCGCTTTAAAACCTAGTCACTAATGCACAAGGTAGTGGCTGATGAACGCTGAAAAAAGAGCCGCTATCTTCAATCGCCTACGCATTGCGATTCCCAATCCAAGCACTGAACTTGAGTACCAGTCCACCTTTGAATTATTGATAGCGGTAATTCTCTCTGCACAGGCCACCGATAAAAGCGTGAACATTGCCACGCGTAAATTGTTTGCTGTTGCCAACACGCCTGAGAAAATTGCAGCGCTTGATGCGGAAGGCTTGGAGCCATATATCAAAACCATTGGTTTGTATCATGCCAAAGCCAAAAATGTGGTGGCTTGCTGCAAGCAATTGATCGACTTGCATGCGGGCGCGGTACCGAATACGCGTGAGGCACTCGAAGCTTTACCGGGTGTAGGCAGAAAAACTGCCAATGTCATTTTGAATACTGCATTTGGTCAGCCTACCATAGCTGTCGATACGCATTTGTTCCGCTTGGGCAATCGTACCAAATTAGCCACGGGCAAGAATGTGCAGCAAGTGGAGCAGAAATATCTGAAAACTATCCCCAAGGCGTTTCTACAAGATGCGCATCACTTACTCATTTTGCACGGCCGCTACACTTGCACTGCACGTAATCCGAAATGTGGCGAATGCTGTATTGTCGATTTGTGTGAATACCGCGACAAAGTGATTCCAACCCCTCATTTAATGGCTGGAGATGCAGCGACCAACATGACTGACACTCTAAATACTACCTCTAAAGAACCTACATGAGCACTGCCAGCCAATTACATGTTGCTACTGGTTTGGCAAAAGGGCTGCATGCCAGCCCAGATTTAGCAGCGGAGGCAGTCAATCGCGCACTCGAAAAAGCAGGCATACCATCAGCGCAATGCGTGTTGTTATATTTCACCTCTGAATTTGCCCAAGCGCCACAAGCAGCGATTCGTGCTGCATCTAAAGCAGCCAATTGCACACAAGTCATTGGATGTTCAGCCATAGGTATTTTTACAGAAGAAGATTGGGTATTGGATGGTGCAGCAGTTGCGGCACTGGTGTTGTCAGTAGATATTTTTTCCAGCCTGCCAAATCATATTAATAATAGTGAACACTTGCTTACCTTAGCAGCCCCTAGCGCCGTCAATGCTAGTTGGCTAACCAGCCAACAACTAAGGTTTGGCGCAATCTCGGGGGATGCAACTGGACATGGCGCGTTCTCTGTATGGCAAGATGGCAAAGGTGTCTCGCAAGGCTATTGCGCTTTAGGTATACAGCATACTCAACTTGTGGTGGCTGCCAGTCATGGTCTCAAGTGGCTTTCCAGTGCAAGAAAAGTCACGGCTAGCAAAACCTTTGATTTGCAATCTGTGGCTAAGGTGGCCGCACTTCAAAGTCTTCAGACCGCTTGCCAGTCATTGAATGCACCGCCAGACGATCTGCCTTTGCATCTGATGAGCATTGCTTATGCAGCCTCCACAAAAGCGATGGAGAGCGGTCAATACCAACTCGCCAGTATTATCATTACTAACGATGTGCAGCAGAGTTTAACGTTGTCCCATGAAATCCCAGAAGGTTACTGGATGCGCTGGGCTATCCGTGATGCAGCAAGTGCCCAAAGCGACTTAAGTTACACAGCACAATCACTGTCGAATCAATTAGCCCACGGCCCCGCATTTGCTTGTATGTTTTCTTGCTTAGCGCGCGGACCATATTACTATGGCGGCAATGATGAGGATTTGAGTCTACTCAAATCACAGTTCCCTGATATGCCAATTATCGGTTTTTATGGCAATGGTCAAATCGCACCTATCATGGGTAAAAATACATTACTGCAACATTCGATAGTGTTGGCGTTGTTTGGTCAAACCAAGGAATCTCATGAGTTTGTTTAACCCTAGCCGCGATGAAGTGCGTGCCTTTTTCTTTGACGCATGGGCAAAATTTAATGCAAAGCACACACTGACCGATTTGGAAAAGTTAGGCGTATCGATTATGCATATGCATCCTGAATACCACGCCATCTTGAACGACCCCGAACGCTATCAACACCAGGCGTACTATCCGGAAATGGGCGAAACCAACCCATTTTTACACATGAGTTTACATCTCTCTATCTTAGAACAATTAAGCATCAATCAACCTATCGGCATCACGAACATTTACGCACAATTGAAAGCGAAATACCAAAATGAGCACGATGCACAACATGACTTATTGGAATGTTTAGCCGAAACGATTTGGCTGGCACAACGTAATCAAACACCGTTAGATGCTGCGCATTACTTAACACTGATGCAACAAAAAGTAGGCAGTATTGCGTAATCGTAATGAACATGATTGAATGCTTGCCATGCAAACTCCAAATATACATGATTGGTTAACCGAGCACAGTGATTATCTTTACCGCTTTGCGCTCGCTCGATTACGCGACGTGCATCTAGCCGAAGATGTGGTCCAAGAGACATTTATCGCCGCCATCAAAAGCCCAAGTTTTGCGGAGCAATCCGCGCCTCGTACCTGGCTCACAGGCATCCTCAAACATAAAATTATTGATGTGATGCGCAAAAATATACGCGAAGTGGCAGCTAGCGATTTAGTGCAAGATGCAGACGCCAATATGGATGAATTCTTTGATGAGAAAGGCCATTGGTCTGATAAGCCGTTGGCTTGGGATATACCTCACGATGCGCTTGAGCAAAAGCAGTTTTTGGGGATTTTGCAACAATGCATGGAAAAACTACCCACAAAATTAGCCACCTTATTTTTAATGCGTGATATCCATGAAACAGATAATGAAGAAATTTGTAAGGAACTGAACATTACTGCGACCAATGCTTGGGTGATGTTATACAGAGCCCGGATGGGCATCAGAAAGTGTTTAGAAATGCATTGGTTACAAACTTAATCAAGAGAAATAAGAAAGGTGAACATGTTAAATTGTAAACAAACTAGCCAGCTTGTTTCTCAGTCGCTAGACCGTCGTCTTACTTTGCAGGAACGTTTTGCAATGCGATTGCATCTATGGTTATGTAAGTACTGCAAACGTTTTAGTCAGCAACTGCTGGCTCTGCGGTCAGGAATGCAACGTATGACTAAGCTGATTGAAGAAGACACACAACTGCACATGCCATCTGAATCAAAAGCACGTATCGCAAAATCGTTAGAATCAGAAATGAAATAACGTGTAGCGACTTTCACGCAAGCACAATTTAAACTTAATAGAAAAGGAAATGAATCATGAAATCAAATACATCTTTAGTATTAGCTGCTGGTGCAATCGCATTGAGCATGAGTGCCGTCAATCTGCAAGCAGGTGAGAATCCATTTGCAATTAAATCGCTGTCTAGCGGCTACCAAGTAGCTGACCATCATGAAAAGGGTACTGATGGTAAATGCGGCGAAGGTAAATGTGGCGCCGAAATGAAAGACAAAGAAGGCAAATGCGGTGACAAAATGAAAGACGGTAAATGTGGTCATGGTGATAAAGCTAAAGAAGGTAAATGTGGCGAGGGCAAGTGTGGCGCCGAAATGAAAAAAGACAAATAATCAAATTTGCTGATTGAGCATATGCCAATATCGGCAGTCAGTTCTCCTATACAAGGTGCTGGATTGGGGTTAAAGCGTGAGCTGATTCCTCAAATCCAGCATCTGTACCAAGACCCTAGTATTGCCAATATTAATTTTGTAGAAATTGCGCCAGAGAACTGGTTAGGTGCTGGCGGCAAAGCGCTGCATGATTTAGCTTGGTTTGCGGAGCGTTATCCAATTGCTTGCCATGGCTTATGTTTATCTTTGGGTGGACCAGACCCCCTGAACACCACATTTCTTAAGCAAGTAAAATCTTTTTTATCTGCGTACAAAATACCGTTGTATACCGAGCATTTAAGTTATTGTAGCGACACCTATCATGGTGAAGGTGGCTACCTATATGATTTATTACCTATTCCGTTTACAGAAGAAGCTGTGCACTATGTCGCCAAGCGTATCCGCCAAACACAAGATATTCTAGGCCAACGTATTGCTGTTGAAAACGCCTCTTTTTATGCCGCTTGTCCAATATCGAGTATGGATGAGATCACTTTTTTAAAAGCGGTGCTCGAAGAGGCTGATTGCTGGTTGCATTTGGACATTAATAACATCTATGTCAACAGCGTCAATTTTGGGTTTGATGCACACACCTTTTTGCGGCAAATTCCTGGCGAGCGTATTGTGTATGGCCATATTGCTGGACACTTCCAGCAAAGCCCAGATTTATTGATTGATACCCATGGCAAAGACGTCATCGACCCGGTATGGACACTTTTGGATAGCGCGTATGCGTTATTTGGTACTTTCCCTACCTTACTAGAGCGTGACAGCAACATTCCGCCACTTAGCAGCTTAATCGCTGAGGTGAATCGAATTGCGTACTATCAAGCGCAGTATGAACATCAAGGGGTTAATCAGTTAACGCTGCCTACTGCATTGGCAGCCGTGTCATGACCGATGTGTTACCAGATTTCCAGCAATATCAAATGGCGTTTACCGCGCACATCCGTAATCCAGCATTACATGGCAAACCTGCCAATGTCCCAGAAAAAAGAATGGCTGTGTATCGTGATGCCATTTTCAACAACTTTTTAACGACGGTTTCTGCCTGTTTTCCAGTGTGTCAGCAAGTGTTAGGCGCGCGTGGTTGGAAAACACTAGTGCGTCGTTTTGTGGCTGAATATGCGGCTAAAACGCCTATTTTTAAAGATATTCCATTCGAGTTCGTCCAGTTTTTGGGAAGGCTTGAAGATATACCCGTCTACTTAACCGAGCTTGCACATTATGAATGGGTAGAGTTAGAAGTTACCCACCAACTGACGCAAACGCAGCCATGTAGCGCAGTACCTGATTTTTTAAATGAAGTACCGCAATTTTCTGCACACCAATTATTGGCTTATGCCTACCCAGTGCATCAAATTTCTAAAAAAAATATCCCACGAGAGAAAACCACCACCTACTTACTGGTGTATCGCAACGCCACATTCAGTGTAAAATTTATGGCACTCAATCCTGTCACTTATCACCTGCTAAGCTTATTGAAGGCACAACCATTGTCGGGGCGGCAGGCGCTAAAGTTGCTGGCAACAGAATTAGGTCAAAGTGATCCCACAGCCATCCTACAGTTTGGCCATGAAATTTTATTGGACTTAGCAAGACAAGAGGTATTTATGGGTACATCAAAAATGGTCTAAACCATAAACATATACAATAAAAAACCCAGCATGCGCTGGGTTTTTTATTGTATTTTATACGGCTACTGAGTATTAGTCTCTAAAGACGGATGTCTCCCGTTCAGAGGCTTGCGCAAGAATGGCTTGCTTACTCGTATCATCCATATCCCACCAATTGCGAATTTCTTCAATGGTGCGAAAGCATCCCATACATAAACCACTCAAGTCATCCATGCTGCACACGCCTATGCATGGGGAGGCGATTGTTTGTTCTGTCATACTAAACCTTGATATCAAATGTCATTAAACTGAATTGCCTGTGATTGATTAGCTCAACACACCATGACAATTTTTATATTTTTTTCCTGAGCCACACGGACATGGATCATTTCGTCCAACTTTTACACCTTCACGCACGACAGGTTGGCCACTGGCCAATTGCGTTTCTTCATCAGCACTTGGGTTGGCAAGCGCTTCATCATAATCCGCATGCTGATATTGTACGTTTTCAACTAGGGCCGCAGGCTCTACAGCTTCTACATCGGCTTGTGTACGCACCTGTACCAACATCGTAATGCGCGTGACTTCACTTTTCACTGTATTGAGTAAACCCTCAAACAACTGGAAAGCCTCGCGCTTGTATTCTTGCTTAGGATTTTTTTGCGCATAAGAACGTAAATGAATACCTTGGCGCAAATGATCTAAAGCAGCCAAGTGCTCACGCCAATGATTATCCAAACTCTGCAACATCACGGAACGCTCGAAATTACGGATATTATCTGGTCCTGCTAAGGTTTCCTTTTCTACATAAGCTTGATCAGCGGCCGCAAAAATACGTTCACGCAAGGTCTCTTCATGTAAGTCCGGATTCTCTTCTAACCATTTCGCAATGGGTAACGCTAAACCAGTGTCTGCAAGTAAGTTGCTTTCTAGACTCGCGATATCCCACTGCTCTTCCACGCTACCGGGTGGAATATGCGTTTCAAATAGGCTGTTCAATACATCATGACGCATGGCTTGTATTGTCGCACCCACATCTTGCGCTTCTAGCAATTCGTTACGCTGCTCATAAATCACTTTGCGTTGATCATTAGCTACATCGTCAAATTCCAACAACTGCTTACGAATGTCGAAGTTACGGCCTTCCACTTTACGTTGCGCATTTTCAATTGCGCGCGTCACCATAGAATGTTCAATCGCTTCACCTTCTGGCATATTCAATCTCGCCATGATGGCAGATACTCGCTCACCAGAGAAAATGCGTAACAACTGATCATCTAACGATAAGTAAAAACGACTGGAACCAGGGTCACCTTGACGGCCAGCACGACCACGCAATTGGTTATCCACCCGGCGAGACTCATGGCGCTCTGTACCAATGATATGCAAACCACCCGATGCCAGCACAGCATCATGACGCTGCTGCCACTCGGCTCTTAATTGCGCTGCCTTGGTCTGCTTTTCTGCCTCACTTAAATTGGCATCTTCGTCAACCGCATGAATTTCCGCCTCTGGATTACCACCTAGCACAATATCGGTACCGCGACCTGCCATGTTGGTGGCAATGGTAATCACGCCTGGGCGACCTGCCTCAGCCACAATATGCGCTTCACGCTCATGTTGCTTAGCATTCAGCACTTGGTGCTCCAACTTAGCCTGCGTCAGTAGATTGGAGATGAGCTCAGAGTTTTCAATCGAGGTAGTACCTACCAATACTGGCTGCCCTTTGGCTTGACAGGCTTTGATGTCTTCAATCACCGCATTATATTTTTCCATCGCAGTGCGATATACCTTGTCCATGGCATCTTTACGCTGCATGGGGCGATGTGTGGGTACCACTACAGTTTCTAAATTGTAAATCTGGTTAAACTCGTAAGCTTCTGTATCTGCAGTGCCCGTCATACCGCTTAACTTGGTATACATGCGGAAGTAATTCTGGAAAGTAATAGAAGCTAAGGTTTGGTTTTCTTTTTGTATGGCCACACCTTCTTTAGCCTCAACCGCTTGATGCAATCCATCTGACCAACGACGGCCTGGCATCATACGGCCAGAAAACTCATCCACTATGATCACTTCATCATCACGTACTACATAATGTTGATCTTTATTGAAAAGGTTTTGCGCGCGCAGTGAGGCATACAAGTGATGTACCAAGGTAATATTTGCCGCCTCGTACAAACTCGAGCCTTCTGGCAATAAGCCAGAGCTAGTGAGGATTTGTTCAGCGTGCTCATGCCCTGCTTCACTCATTGTCACTGTTTGGGCTTTTTCATCCACCCAATAATCACCCTCACCCTCTTCTTCTGCTTGACGTGTGAGTTGTAAGGCAACTGCATTAATTTGATGGTACAAATCAATACTATGCTCAGCTTGACCTGAAATAATCAATGGCGTACGCGCTTCATCAATTAAAATAGAGTCTACTTCATCCACCAGCGCATAACTGAGTGCACGTTGCACACGTTCTTCGCGGCTAAACACCATATTGTCGCGTAAGTAGTCAAAACCAAATTCATTATTGGTGCCGTAAGTGATGTCAGCTGCATAGGCTTGCTGTTTTACATCATGTGGCATTTGCGATAAGTTAATGCCAACGCTCAAGCCTAGAAAATTGTAAAGCTTGCCCATCCATTCCGCATCGCGCTTAGCAAGGTAGTCATTGACGGTAACTACATGCACACCCTTACCAGTCAGTGCGTTTAGGTAAGTTGGCAACGTTGCCACTAGGGTTTTACCTTCACCTGTGCGCATTTCCGCAATCTTGCCAGCATTGAGTACCATACCGCCTATCAACTGCACATCGAAATGACGCATACCTAACGCACGGCGGCTCCCTTCTCTTACCACCGCAAAGGCTTCCGGCAATAATTGTTCTAGTGTCTCACCTTGCTGATAACGTTGCTTAAACTCCTCAGTCTTTGCACGCAATGCATCGTCTGATAAAACTTCGATAGCGGGTTCTATGGCATTGATATCTTTGACGGCTTGGCTGTATTGCTTAATCAGCCTCTCATTACGACTACCGAAGAATTTTTTGAACAACGTGGATAACATGAAAGGGCACCAACTTTCCGCAATAACGGAAACCTAAAAATAGTGTTAAATTAAAATATTGATATACAGATGGGGATTACATTTGTTAATTCAAATATATTGCTTTTCTTTTTATAGCGACTAATTTGCGATTACTAGCCTGCGTTTCCGCGTAAATATTGGCGTGGGTCCAATGGGTTCCCATTTAAGCGAATTTCGTAATGTAAATGTGGCCCTGTTGAACGTCCAGTATTGCCTACTAGTGCCACACGTTGACCTTTCGTCACGCGCTCACCTTTTTTTACTAGTATTTCTGACGCATGGGCATAACGCGTTTCTAGCCCAGAACCATGGTTAATTTTGACTATATTACCATAGTCAGGCGTATGCTCAGAGGCAATCACAATGCCATCGGCAGCAGCCAAAATAGGTGTACCAGTATTGGCTGGAAAATCCAAACCTTCATGGAAAGCCTTGTGGCCATTGAATGGGTCGATACGCCAACCATAACTTGAGGAGTTATAGCCTGCGCGCACTGGACTACTGTTAGGCAACATATCTTTGAGCACGCTTTGCTGCAAAATTTTCGCCTCTATCACGCTTTGATAATCATCACGCGCATCCACCGTTTTCATCAACTCCTCAATTGCCGATTTCAATTCCAATTCTGACATTGGTTTATCATGGACGAGCGGCCCACCACGGTTAGGAATGACACTATGGGGTGTTTGTTCTGTTTGAGGTTCTTGTTGTGTTTTATCACCTGCCAGTTTTGCTAGGCGTTGATTTTGTGCATCTAACCGCATGATACGTGCCTGCAACTCACCAATCTGCTTGGCATAGGCATCTAAGTGGCTTTGCGCAGAAGTGAGCGTGCCCTTGAGATGGGGTGGCAGCATTGCCTTTACACCTTGTTCCTTGATGGTTTGTTTAGGCGTAATAAACAACAGCATCAACAACACGGGCAATAGCACCAGAGCCGACACCAACCCACCCGCTTGCCAAGCATTTAAACTTTTGGCTTTTGCCATTTCGTTTGAAACTAGGATAATATTCATTGATACCTATTGTCTATTTAATGTGATGCATCAATTCAATGCACTTTTTGGTCAACATGACCAACTTCATCAACTCGCGCAACACGCCCGTGCTAATGCGCTCATCAATGAGCTATGGCAAAGTTCAGCGCCAGACTTGGCGAGCTGCAGTTCAGCGCTTCATCTGAAAGATGGTGTACTCACCGTCTCGGTCATCAATGCAAGCGTTGCAACTAAAATCAAACTTACCCAAGCTAGCCTATTGAAAGCATTAGAGAATTCGCAAAAAAAGATTGCAGAATTCAAGCTTTGTAAAGTTACTTTAATTAAGGTGAAAGTGCAAGTGAAATCTACCCCTAAAACACGCCCTAAACGCCCGATTAAACTGAGTTCGTCTGGTGCGCAACAGTTGAATCAATACGCAGATTCGATTGCGGGTACACCATTGGGTGATATCTTAAAAAAGCTCGCTTCCAAAAGTACAAGCTAAATTCCAAGCCATTGCAAAACCTAGCTGATCTCTAGGTATCTTCAAACGTTCTATATCCCTTCTTTCCAGTCTCAATAGCCTTGTTGTCGCGCCTATTGATTAGTGCCATAATGAAATCGGTTGTTACATAATTCTTACAATTTTTACAACTAATTAGCATTTCAATTACGGTTCAAATTTATAACGATAAATTAGGAGAAGTCATGTCAGTCGCTTTAATGATTGCCATTGCTGCAGCGGTATTAGCAGTACTGTATGGCGTAGTAATGAGTAAATGGATTTCGGGGTTACCAGCGGGTAATGCGCGTATGCAAGAAATTGCCAGCGCGATTCAACAGGGGGCAGCGGCCTATTTGGCCCGTCAATACAAGACGATTGCCATTGTAGGGGTAGTACTCGCAGTATTGATTGGGATTTTTTTAAATGTGAATACCGCAATTGGTTTTGTGGTGGGTGCGCTACTGTCAGGTGCCTGTGGCTTTATTGGGATGAATGTCTCGGTAAAAGCCAACGTACGGACTGCACAAGCTGCGACCAAAGGTATTGGGCCAGCGTTAGACGTTGCATTTAAAGGTGGCGCGATTACAGGCATGCTTGTAGTGGGGTTAGGTCTATTAGGGGTGACTGGTTTTTATGCCTACTTGGGTGCAGAAACAGCTACCAACCTCGATCCTTTAATCGGGCTTGCATTCGGTTCGTCACTCATTTCTATTTTTGCACGATTGGGTGGGGGTATTTTTACCAAAGGTGCTGACGTCGGTGCCGATTTAGTGGGTAAGGTAGAAGCTGGAATTCCAGAAGACGATCCACGCAACCCTGCCGTGATTGCAGATAACGTGGGCGATAACGTGGGCGACTGTGCTGGCATGGCTGCTGACTTATTTGAAACCTATGCCGTGACCATCATTGCAACCATGGTGTTGGGTAGCTTAATGGCGGCAGAGGCAGGCACCAACGCAGTAGTGTATCCATTGCTACTTGGCGCTGTATCCATTGTGGCATCGATTATTGGTTGCTTCTTTGTGAAAGCTTCTGCGGGCATGAAAAACGTGATGCCAGCGCTTTATAAAGGCTTGGCCGTTGCGGGCGTACTGTCACTCATTGCATTCTACTTTGTCACACAGTACTTATTTCCTGAAGGATTAACGCATGGCGATAAGATAGTGAGCGCTCAGGCGCTGTTTGGGGCGTGTGCTGTAGGATTGGTGTTAACCGCGGCATTGGTATGGATTACGGAGTACTACACAGGCACTGATTATGCCCCTGTAAAACACGTAGCACAAGCATCAACAACTGGACATGCAACCAACATCATTGCCGGCATTGGCGTTTCCATGAAGTCTACAGCGTGGCCAGTGTTAGCGGTGTGTTTGGCTATTTACACGTCATACCATTTGGGTGGTTTGTATGGCATTGCGATTGCAGCGACTGCGATGTTAAGTATGGCAGGCATTGTAGTTGCGCTGGATGCTTATGGTCCAATCACTGACAACGCGGGAGGTATTGCTGAAATGGCAGAACTGCCAAGCAGTGTGCGTGATGTGACAGACCCGTTAGATGCAGTGGGTAACACGACAAAAGCAGTAACCAAGGGCTACGCGATTGGCTCTGCGGGTTTAGCTGCTTTGGTGTTATTTGCCGATTACACACACAAGTTACAAGGCGCAGGCATCGATGTGAAGTTTGATTTAAGTGACCCGATGGTCATTATCGGCTTATTCATTGGCGGCTTGATTCCCTTCTTGTTTGCTGCCATGGCGATGGAGGCAGTAGGGCGCGCTGCCGGTGCTGTAGTCGAAGAAGTACGTCGTCAATTTCGTGATATCAAAGTCATCATGGAAGGCACCGCTAAACCAGAATATGGCAAAGCAGTGGATATGCTGACCACCGCAGCCATTAAAGAAATGATGATTCCATCCTTATTGCCTGTGGTTGCGCCAATTGCAGTGGGGCTGCTACTTGGGCCAGTTGCGTTAGGTGGTTTACTGATGGGCACGATTGTGACTGGTTTGTTTGTCGCCATCTCCATGTGTACAGGTGGTGGTGCTTGGGATAACGCCAAGAAATACATTGAAGATGGTCATCATGGTGGCAAAGGTTCCGAAGCGCACAAAGCAGCAGTAACGGGTGATACAGTGGGCGATCCATATAAAGATACCGCAGGTCCAGCAGTGAATCCTTTGATTAAAATCATCAATATTGTTGCATTACTGATTGTGCCGTTGTTACATGTTTAATGCATTTAAGTGATATTGAAGCTCAATAAAAAAGGCAGCCTAGGCTGCCTTTTTTATTTGATTGCATCTGTAAATGACAAACACATTAAAACGCTGGTTTCACTTCTGCCTCGTTGTAACGTGCCACGCCATCCATAATTTCTTTATGCGCTTCTTCAATGCCTTCCCATCCTTCAATTTTCACCCATTTACCTTTGTCTAAATCTTTGTAGTGTTCAAAGAAATGAGAAATCATTTCTAAACGCCAAGGTGAAACATCTTTGTAAGTTTTTTGGTAAGCATATAAGCCACAGACTTTTTCTACTGGCACCGCTAACAATTTAGCATCACCACCCGCTTCATCGGTCATGTTTAACATGCCCAATGCACGACAACGTACCACTACACCTGGTAACAAAGGTACTGGTGTAATCACCAACACGTCCACTGGGTCACCATCATCCGCTAATGTATGTGGGATATAGCCATAGTTACATGGATACTGCATAGAGGTTCCCATAAAGCGATCGACGAAAATTGCGCCACTTTCTTTATCGACTTCATACTTGACAGGATCACCCTGCATAGGTATTTCGATAATCACATTAAAATCATTGGGGAGATCTTTGCCAGAAGGTACTAAATTGAGCGACATGTTGAATAAAACCCGTGATGAGAAAAAACGAAATTATAGGGGAAATTTGTTGCTGGATTGTTGCAATTTTTAGCTTAAGTACGTTTTGCTAAGGCGTCCCATAGTTTTTTAAGCAAAAAAACGCTGATGACTATCCCCAACCCCAACAAGGTGACCAATCCCAAATGATTTTTGATGGCTGGAATGTTGCCAAAAAAATAACCCGCTAGCACACACACTAGCACCCAAATAACTGCGCCCATACTGGTTGAGCGTGCAAATTTTGCCTTATGCATATTGGTAATTCCAGCCACAAAAGGTGCAACAGTGCGAATCACTGGCAAAAACAAAGAAACTAAAAAACCTTTTTCGCCATGTTTATCGTAAAAAGCACGTGTTTTATCGAGCGCATCTTGGTTTGGCCATTTAAGATAATCCACAAAAAATACCTGTCCGACAGTTTTACCTAAACAATAGCCGCTAAAATTGCCCAGCATCGCCGCACCAATTAGCACAGTCAATAACAACACGAGATTGAGTTCTGACGCTGCCCAAACCGCGCCACATACAAACAAAAATGGATTGCTTGGCAAAAAGAAAAAAGGCAAGACGCCAATTTGCAAAAAAACTAGAATAAATAACAAAAGATACACCAAATTAGCATGCATCGCGACCAACTGAGGCAAATGCGCATCAAAACTCAAGAGCATTTGCCAGATTTGCATTACGGGGCCTCCATTTTGCAAGCCGCTTTGACGCTTGCTGGGGTGAGTTTAAGTGCGAGAAATAATAGAAATGGAATGATCACCAATTCATCTAGCTGGCCGATGACAGGTAAAAAATCGGGAATTAAATCAAAGGGCATGAGCAAATAACCAATGGCTAACCAAAGTAGCCCTTTTGCGAGCAATGGAGTTTGAGGATGTTTGTAGAGTCGCCGATAAAAATCAAATTCAGCTTTGAGCTGCCCTGCAATCTGCTTTAGTCTATCCATGATAGCCATTAGGTTTAAATTAACTTTCAGCTAACTTTTTTCCAGTTAATTTTTCAAACGCTTCTAAGTATTTATCAGAAGTGCGCTTAGCAACGTCGTCGGGTAATGCTGGCGCTGGCGGTGTTTTATTCCAACCTATACTTTCTAACCAATCGCGCACATATTGCTTGTCATAACTAGGTGGATTTTTGCCTACTTGATAACTCTCTAATGGCCAAAAGCGGGAGGAGTCTGGTGTTAACACTTCATCCATGACATGTAGGACGCCATTGGCGTCCAGTCCAAACTCAAACTTGGTGTCTGCAATAATAATACCTTTGGTTAAAGCGTATTCAGCGGCTTCGCTATAGAGCTGAATGGCCACTTTGGCGACTTCCGCAGCCCGTTCTGCTCCAATTAAGTCAGCACATTGGTCTAGGGTAATATTCTCATCATGCTCACCCACTGCTGCTTTGCTAGATGGCGTAAACAGTGGTTGCGGCAACTTAGATGCTTCTTGTAATCCTGCTGGTAAAGCAATGCCACACACTGTGCCTTTGGCTTTGTACTCTTTCCAGCCACTGCCAACCAAATAACCACGCACAATTGCCTCTATAGGCAATGGTTTTAGCTTTTTCACGACAACCGCACGGCTGCCTAACTGCACTTGTTCTTCTGGTTGAGAGACTACTGTATCTGGATCAATACCTGTGAGGTGATTAGGCACCACATGCGCAAGTTTTTTAAACCAAAAATTGGCCATTTGCGTGAGCATCGCGCCTTTATTATCAATGCCCGTTGGCAGAATCACGTCAAATGCGGACAATCGGTCAGTACTTACCAATAGCATGGTGTCGGCATCAATATCGTAAATGTCGCGTACTTTGCCCTGATGTATCAGTTTTAAGCTCTTGAGACTAGTTTTAAGTAACGGTGATGTCATGGTGAATCATTATGCAAGAAAGATAAGTATTATAGATGGCAGCCGCATTTGAAGCCAATGTTTTACAGTGGTGCTGCAGATGTTACTGCACACCAATTTGAATCAGCTTGAGTGAATTGGTACCCCCTAAGGTACCAAATGGTTCGCCATAGGTGACCAGGACTTCGTCGCCAGCTTCTACCACTTGTGCAGTGAGTAATATTTTCTCAATATCTGCAAATATTTGATCACGGCTACGGTCTTGTTGAAAAATTTCAAACGGAAATACATTGCGATGCAAGGTGAGTTTGCGTCGGGCAGAAATATCGGGGGACATCGCGTAAATCGGCACAAAACAATCAGCACGTGATAACCATTGTGCTGAATTGCCAGACACAGTCAAAGCCACGATTGCTTTTACACGATAGTAGCGCGTTGTAAACACTGCAGCGGCGGCAATGGCTTCATCGACGCGGTCATGCTCATGCGCACGTCGCTCAAAATGGTGCATGCTTTCATATTCTTTTTCTGCTTCAACACATACCCGATGCATGGCCTCTACTGCTTCTACCGGGTAACTGCCACTGGCAGTTTCTGCTGATAGCATCACCGCATCTGTGCCGTCTAGCACTGCATTGGCGATATCAGAGACTTCCGCACGTGTGGGAATCGGGCTATTGATCATTGACTCCAACATCTGTGTCGCCGTAATCACCAATTTATTACGGGCACGTGCCAAACGAATAATGCGTTTTTGTAAGCCAGGAATCGCAGCATCGCCCATTTCCACACCTAGGTCACCACGCGCCACCATGACCACCTCAGAGGCGTCGATAATCGCTTCTAAATGTTCAATGGCTTCTGCACGCTCTATTTTGGCTACCAAACTGGCATGACCACCAGCCTTTTTTACCAAAGCGCGTGCCCGCACCATGTCTTGTGCACTCTTAGGAAAAGAAATCGCAATATAATCAGCTTCTAACGCCACAGCTGTTTTGAGGTCCGCAATGTCTTTGGCTGTGAGCGCATCGGCTGCTAAGCCGCCACCTTGCAGGTTAATGCCTTTGTTATCAGAGAGCACTCCACCATTCAGTACCACACAATAGATTTGATTGCCTCGCACACGATTGACTTCCAAAGTGATGCGGCCGTCGTCCAACAACAGCACTGTGCCTTCCTTCACTTCGCGCGGCAAGCTCTGATAATCCAAACCAACACGGTCTTGATTACCAAGTGAGCAATCTGCATCTAACACAAACAAATCACCACTTTTTAAGAGGACTTTTTGCGCTTCAAATTTACCTATGCGTATCTTGGGGCCTTGCAAATCGCACAGAATCCCCACATGGATTTGCATTTTATCGGCAATCTCACGCACCAACTTCGCACGTTCAATGTGCGATTCTGAGGTGCCATGAGAAAAATTAAGTCGTACCACATTCACACCCGCACGAAATAGCCGTGCTATTTTTTCTTCTGATGCGCTCGCTGGCCCCAAAGTAGCCACAATTTTTGTCTTACGTTGCATATTGGTATTCCCAAAAGTCAAAAGGGAAGTCACTTGACTCCCCTGTTTGACTTGTTTTCGATTATTTAGATTCGCTATGCTTTATCAATTTACCTGCGCTTAAATCCACTATATCGGCATATTAAACTGACTCAGCAAAATCTAAATCCTCCATTTGGATCATTTTCACAGGCGCTTTGTATTTTGAAATATGTTGCACCAAACGAATTAAATTGGAGGTGTAACCATATTCATTATCGTACCAACTCACTACTTTGACAAATGTAGCATCCAGCATGATGCCTGCATCGGCATCAAAAATACTGGCAGCAGGTGCGCCTCGGAAATCAGTGGACACTACTTTCTCATCGGTGTATTCCAGCACGCCTTTTAAAGGACCATCGGCTGCGGCTTGCATGGCAGCACAAATCGCCTCATAACTGGTCGCTTGCTCAAGCTCGACGGTTAAATCGACCACAGAAACATCAGCACTTGGCACACGCATCGCCATGCCTGTTAACTTTTTGTTTAGGGCTGGAATCACTTTGCCAACTGCTTTTGCCGCACCAGTGCTAGACGGGATAATGTTTTCAAACACACCTCGTCCACCGCGCCAATCTTTATTAGAGGTGCCATCCACGGTCTTTTGAGATGCCGTTGCCGCATGAATAGTCGTCATCAGCCCGCGTTTAATGCCAAAGGCATCGTGCAGTACTTTGGCGATGGGCGCGAGTGCATTAGTGGTGCAAGAGGCTGCAGAAACAATCGCTTCACCATGATAATCTGCGTGATTCACACCATACACAAACATCGGCGTGTCATCTTTACCAGGTGCAGATTGCACTACTTTTTTAGCCCCTTGATGGATATGTGCCTGGCAGGTCTCTTTCGTTAAAAATACACCCGTACACTCGACGACCACATCCACACCAGCCGCTGCCCATGGGATATTAGCGGGGTCGCTCTCAGAAGAAAGGCGAATTTTCTTACCATCCACCACCAGAAACTCGCCTTCAAAATGTGCATCGTATTTAAAACGACCATGCACTGAATCGAATTTCAGCATGTAAAGCATATATTCTGGCGCTTCAATACCATTAATCGCCACAATATCGATATCGCTAAACTCTTCTTCATTCATCACCGCACGCAAAAACATGCGACCGATGCGACCAAAACCATTAATACCTACACGTATAGCAGCCATTCTTTATTCTCCAAACGTTAAGCATTTCTTATCATTAAGCAACTTTAATGCTAGTTTCAAAAAAAATAGCCTCTATTGAGGCTATTTCAATATTTAGGATAGTAAGTTGCGTTGATGACACACTAATGAATGAGTGCAAAAATTGAAGTAAGTTCGAATCTAATGTAGGTTTATGATTGACTACGTTGCTCTAAAATCTCAACTGCAGGTAATTTTTTGCCTTCTAAAAACTCTAAAAAAGCGCCCCCAGCAGTAGAAATGTAACTCACTTTATCGTACATATCATACTTCTGAATGGCTGCTATCGTATCGCCTCCACCCGCAAGGGTAAAGGCTTTGGTGTTCGCAATGGCATTGGCAATGGTCTTGGTACCTTCACCAAATTGCTCAAATTCAAACACGCCGACAGGACCATTCCAGACCACTGTGCCCGCCTGCATAATAATGTCTGCAATGGCTTGCGCAGATTTTGGCCCAATGTCAAAAATCATGTCATCTGCTGTCACATCCGCCGCGTCTTTTAATATGGCAGGTTCATTGGCATCAAACTTTTTACCACACACCACATCTTCCGCAATCGGAATTGTTGCACCACGATTGGTCATTTTCTCCATTAATGCCTTAGCAATGGGCACTAATTCATCTTCATTCAGTGATTTACCAATTTGCTTGCCAGAAGCCTTTAAAAAAGTATTGGCAATACCGCCACCGACTACCAGCTGATCCACTTTTTCAGACAAACTCTCTAGCACAGTCAGCTTGGTTGATACTTTACTACCACCCACAATAGCGACCATCGGACGGGCTGGGCTTAGCAAAGCCTTGGTCAGTGCTTCTAATTCTTCGGTAAGTAAAATGCCCGCACATGCCACAGGCGCGAATTTTGCAATGCCATGGGTAGAGGCTTCGGCGCGATGTGCGGTACCAAATGCATCCATCACAAACACATCGCATAACGCCGCATATTTTTTGGCCAGCTCATCGTTATTCTTTTTTTCACCTACATTAAAGCGACAGTTCTCCAGCAAAACAAGCTGCCCGTCTTCCACCGTTAAACTATCAGCAGGCGCATTAGCTGCGAGCCAATTTTTCACCAAACGTACTGGTTTGCCTAATTTGGCAGACATCACATCGGCAACTGGTTGCAATGAGTTCTCTTCGGAATATACACCTTCTTCTGGTCGACCCAAGTGCGAAGTCACCATCACTTTTGCACCCGCTTTAAGTGCAAATTCTATTGTAGGCATGGAGGCCGTAATGCGTGCATCAGAGGTGACTTTGCCATCAGACACTGGCACATTTAAATCTGCGCGAATGAACACGCGCTTGCCCTTTAAATCCAAATCGGTCATTTTGATGAACTGCATGTTGCACTCCTAATGATGTGATGCAACGATTGAAGCGTTGCTTTAATGATATTCAACTTATGAATCTAATGTGCGATGCAAACCCCGCACAATAGCCTTATTTTGAAATATGTTGTACTAAACGCAATAAGTTGCAAGTATAGCCGTATTCATTATCGTACCAGCCAATCACTTTCACAAAAGTTGAATCGAGCATGATGCCTGCGTCTGCATCAAATACACTGGCTTCGGGGCTGCTACGAAAGTCGGTGGATACCACTTTGTCGTTGGTGTAACCCAGCACACCTTTGAGTTCACCTTGTGAAGCAGTTTTCATGGCTTCACAGATCGCCTCATAGGTGGTTTCCTGATTCAACTCGACAGTCAAATCGACGACTGAAACATCTGCAGACGGCACACGCATGGCCATTCCTGTGATTTTCTTGTTCAATGCTGGAATAATCTTACCCACAGCTTTGGCTGCGCCCGTGCTAGAGGGAATAATGTTTTCAAATACGCTACGCCCGCCGCGCCAATCTTTCTTAGATGTGCCATCCACGGTCAGTTGTGAGGCCGTCGTTGCATGCACGGTAGTCATTAAGCCACGCTTGATACCAAAATGATCATGCAACACTTTGACCAATGGCGCTAATCCATTGGTAGTACAGGAAGCCGCTGAAACAATCGCTTGGCCTTTGTACTCATCATGATTAACCCCGTACACATACATCGGTGTGTCATCTTTACCTGGGGCGGATTGCACCACTTTTTTTGCACCACGATTGATGTGTGGCTGACAAGTTTCAACTGTGAGAAAAGCACCTGTAGACTCCACTACTACATCTACACCGCCCGAAGCTGACCAATCAATGTTGGCAGGATCACGCTCTGCTGTTAAATGAATTTTCTTACCATTGACGAGCAAATGTCCGCTCTCGGCTTCCAATTCTGCATCAAATCGTCCATGCACGGAATCGTACTTCAGCATGTACATCATATAATCAATATCATACGAGCTATTAATGGCCACTACTTCAATATCATTAAATTCGGTTTCTTGAATTACTGCGCGCAATGCCATACGTCCTATACGGCCAAAACCGTTGATGCCTACACGAATCGTCATACTCACCCCTAACACACTTATTATTTATGCTTTAACTGTTCTAACAGTTTACCAAATTAAAAGGGCCTCATATAGAGGCCCTTTTGGGTAATGTTGCGCTAAATCAAATACCTATTGAAATTTATAAAACTGTTTTAGCAACAGCCACTACATTTTCAACTGTAAAGCCAAAGTGTTTCATTAACGCGCCACCAGGTGCTGATTCACCAAAGGTATCGATACCCACTACAGCACCTTCTAAACCAACATATTTACGCCAGAAGTCTGGATGCGCTGCTTCAATCGCAACACGTTTAACACCCGCAGTTAACACGCTGTCTTTGTAAGCCTGATCTTGACGATCAAACACATTGGTAGAAGGCATAGACACTACACGTACTTTTTTACCTGCTGCGGTTAACTCTGCAGCCGCTTTCACTGCTAGGTCTAATTCTGAACCGTTTGCGATGAAAATCAAATCTGCTTTGCCGTCACAATCAGAGAATACATAACCACCTTTACGGATAGCTGCAAAATCTTTTGCATCGTGCTTAATACCTGCTAAGTTTTGACGTGAAAGCACCAAGCTGGTTGGGCCTTCATGACGCTCCACTGCAGCCACCCAAGCAACTGTGGTTTCAGTTGCATCGGCTGGACGCCATACATCCATACGTGGAATGTAACGAAGACCGGATGTGTTTTCTACTGGTTGGTGTGTAGGACCATCTTCACCTTGGCCGATAGAGTCATGGGTTAGCACATAGATGACGCGTTGATGCATCAATGCAGACATACGCATACCGCTCTTCATGTAATCAGAGAACATATGGAATGTGCCGCCGAATGGCAATAAACCACCGTGTAATGCCATACCGTTCATGATAGCTGCCATACCAAACTCACGCACACCGTAAGAGATATAGTTACCAGGCTTTTTAGCCTCAACGTGCACAAAGCTGCCTGTTGACGTTAAGTTTGAACCTGTTAAGTCAGCTGAACCGCCTAAGAACTCTGGCAATAATGGCGCTAATGCACCAATCGCATTTTGTGATGCTTTACGTGAAGCCAAGCCCTCTGCTTTTTCGTTCACTGCAGCAATAATTTTGTCTGTTTCTGCTTTCCAGTTCGCTGGTAATTCACCTGCCATACGGCGTTTGAATTCAGCAGCTTCTGCTGGGTAGGCTTTGGCATATGCATCAAATTTAGCATTCCAATCACCCTCAACTTTAGCGCCTTTTGCTGTTGCATCCCAACCTGCATACACATCTGCTGGAATCACAAATGGCTCATGGTTCCAACCAATCGCTGCACGCGTAGCTGCAACTTCCGCATCACCTAATGCAGAACCGTGGCAATCATGTGATCCTGATTTGTTTGGTGAACCTTTACCAATGATTGTTTTACAGCAGATCAGTGATGGCTTGTCTTTCACTGCTTTAGCTGCAGTAATTGCCGCGCCAATGGCAGCTACATCGTGACCATCTACTGACTGCACGTGCCAGCCATATGACTCAAAACGTTTTGCTGTGTCGTCTGTATACCAACCTTCAATGTGACCATCGATAGAAATACCGTTGTCATCCCAGAAAGCGATTAAATTACCCAAACCCCATGTGCCTGCCAATGCGCAAGCTTCGTGAGAAACGCCTTCCATCATACAGCCGTCACCCAAGAACACGTAAGTGTTGTGGTTAACGATTTCATGGCCAGGTTTATTGAATTGGTTAGCCAATAATTTTTCCGCCATGGCAAAACCTACACCGTTGGCAATCCCTTGGCCCAATGGACCTGTCGTTGTTTCAACGCCAGCTGCGTAACCATATTCTGGGTGGCCTGCACATTGTGAATGCAATTGACGGAATGTTTTGATTTGATCCATAGACAAGTCATAACCTGACAGATGTAACAATGAATAAATCAACATGGAGCCGTGACCATTAGAAAGCACAAAGCGATCGCGGTTTGCCCATTTAGGGTTTTTTGGGTTATGGCTTAAGTGGTTATTCCATAATTCTTCTGCAATCTCTGCCATGCCCATAGGCGCGCCTGGGTGGCCTGAATTTGCTTTTTGTACTGCATCCATTGATAACGCACGGATGGCGTTGGCTAGATCATTACGCGTTGCCATTGTAATCTCCCTAATGTTTAGTAACTTGAGGTCTTATAGTGAATGCAATAAAACCTTGATTGAATTCTTAAAAAAGCAGCGATAAATAACCACTTTTTTGCAAAGGCTAAATTATTGCTTAGTTACTACTTTTGGGCAAGTGTTACCCTATTAAAGATAATGCTTTAATCACATCTATGATTTGCAGTTTTACGCCCAATCAAGGGTTGGTAATTGGCTGGTAATGACTTATCATTTTTAAAACCTTAAAGAAAGTTGATGATGACCGAAAAAATTATTATGCGCGTTGGTGAAGCACTGGTAGCGGGTGGCCCTGTGGGCACCGCGGCCGAACCAGAAGTAGCGATTGGTGAGATGGATGGCCCAATGGGGATTGCTTTTGCAAACTTACTAGGCGATCAAGTGAAAGGTCACACTAGAGTGTTGGCGATTATGAACACCGATATTATGGTGCGTCCTGCCACATTGATGGTGAGCAAAGTCACGGTAAAAGATACGCGCTACACCAATATTTTAATGGGCACAGTGCAAGGGGCGATTGCCAATGGCGTATTAGACGCTGTACGTGAGGGCTGCATCCCCAAAGAGAGAGCCAATAACTTAGGCATTATCGTCTCGGTATGGCTGAATCCAATTGTCGTTGAACAAGACAATCTGGACCATAAGGTGCTGTTTGAGATTCACCGCAAAGCCACCACTTTGGCGATTAAAAAGGCGATGTGCAATGAACCAAGCATTGATTGGTTGTTGGAACACCAAGACGAGATTGTGCACAAATACTATCAAATGGGTTTAGACGGCAAAATCTAGCACGCTCACCGCCCGAAATTTTGAAATAAAAAAGAGTGCCATTGCACTCTTTTTTATTTGCTATCCTAATGCTTTAGATTTCAGCAATCACTGACTCAATAGCCTTGCAGTTGCCTTTAGCATCTTCAAACGTGAGTAAGGGTGATTTACCGCTTAATACACATTCACTAAAGTGCTCTATCTCTAAATTAAAATGATTGGCTTTAGGTAACACCAGCATTTCAGTTTTGCCCCCAGCCTCCCAGCTAATCACAGGGTCATCGCTGGGATATGCCCACATGTTGTGGCACTTAATCCACCCCTTATCGCCTATGATTTCATACTCGGCTTTACGGCTGCGCTCAAAACTCACATCAAAATGACCATACCGTGCACGGCCTTGAGTATCCGCACCAAAATCCAAAATACCACTCGCCACCACATCAGCTCCGTGTTCATTCAACTTGCCGTAGGCCACTACTTTTTTCGGCTCGACTGGCCCAAAGTTTTTGCCGCTGTTATTTAAACCCATAGCCCAGCGTAATGCATGTATCGCATAGGGGCCTATGTCCCACATGGCACCGCCGCCATTGGCCATGCTTCTATTAATGCGATACATACGCGCAGGTGGCATTAAAAATGAGAAACTGGCACGGCACGACAATATGTCACCAATCAACCCAGAATCTACTAATTCTTTTATCTTGGCGTGCTGAGGATGAAAGCGGTACATAAACCCCTCCATTACAGTGACCCCCATGGCTTTGGCTGCTGCTTCTATCGCACCAATATCTGCCAGTTGCGTAGTCATCGGCTTTTCAATCAACACATGCTTACCTGCTTGGATTAGCTTAAACGCCCACTCTGCATGCTCTTCATTCGCCATGGGGCAATAGACCGCCTCCACATTGTCGTCGGCTATCAGGCTTTCTAAATCGTCATAGCAGGCCACACCGACTGTACCGGGTGCATACTTTTCCAATGTCGCTCTAGCTGCGCCTGCGCGCCGGCTAGCAAACGCCACCAACTGCGAGTTAGAAGATTCCACAATAGCTGGAAGTAAGCGCTCATTCACCCGAGCAGCGCCGAGAATGCCCCACTTTAATTTTTTATCGCTCATGCTTCTCTCCATTTAATGCTACAGCCAATACTTGCAATCTGCTCTTTTGGTCCATGCCCAGTTTCGGCAATCAACTTCATGGCTTTAAATAAATCTCGTGTGCTATCTGGCGCGGTTTCTTTGCGGCTTTCATCAAAGCGACCGCGGTATTGCAGCTCTGCTTTGTTGTTAAAACCAAAAAAATCTGGGGTACAGACGGCACCGTAAAGTTTAGCAATTTGTTGCGTTCCATCTAGCAAGTAGGGAAATGGAAACGCCATTTCTTGTGAGATTTTCTGCATATGCTCAAAGCTATCTTCTGGGTAATCAGTAGGGTCGTTACTCATAATCGCTACCGTATTCACGCCCAAAGTTTGTAACGCTTTTACGTCCTGAATCAAGCGCGGCAAAATGGCTTTAACATACGGGCAATGATTGCAAATAAACATGACCAATAAGCCGTGTTTACCCATGCTGGATTGCAAAGTAACGTTAATGCCATCTACGTTTTGCAAACTAAAGTCTGGTGCTCGCCAACCAAAATTGCATACGGGGGGATTTACACTCGCCACATTTTTCCTTTCAATAGCTTTTGCAGTCAATCAAAGTTTTACAACATGCAATTTCGGCGCAGGCTAACTCGACATAGCCGATGTTAAGCAACGTGGCCGTAGCCAAATTCACATATCGGTGGGTGGATACTTGCCATGCACAACACCAATCAATTTATAATCTCAATACTAACATTTTTCAGTTTGCACTTCATGTCACTGCATCGCTTTTATTGCCCCGACTCTTTGCTAGTGGGTGCCTCTGTACAACTACCCGACTCTGCTGCCGCACATGCGGCACGCGTGCTCAGAATGGCAGAAGGTGATCAAGCCATTTTGTTCAATGGTGATGGCAATGATTACATGTGTCGGTTGGTCTCCATTCAAAAGTCATCCGTGACTGCAGAAGTGATGTCAGTTACGCCTGTCAGCAATGAATCACCTCTGAATATTATTCTGTTGCAAGGCATTTCCAGTGGCGACCGAATGGATTACACCATTCAAAAAGCGGTTGAGCTAGGGGTGCATGAGATTTACCCCATTGCAACTGAACGCAGCGTGGTGAAGCTGGATGCCGCTAGAGCAGAAAAACGTCTTGAGCATTGGCGCCAAGTGGTGGCTTGTGCCTGCGAACAATGTGGCCGTGCTTTTGTGCCTAAAGTGCATGCACCGCTTTCGTTAAAGGCATGGCTAGCGCAGCATCCGCACAGCACCAGCTGCCGCATCCAACTCAACCCTACAGGCGCTCAACGTTTAGCGGATATTGCTAAGCCTCAGCATGCGATTGAACTACTGATAGGGGCAGAAGGTGGTTTAAACGCAACTGAAATAGCATCGGCCACTGGGCATGGCTTTCAATCTATTCTGTTAGGCCCACGTATTTTACGCACAGAAACAGCAGCGCTTACTGCAATTGCAAGCATGCATACGCTATGGGGTGACTTTTAGCATTCAAACATAAATTATTTGTATTTATTACATAATGTAAATATAATAATTTGTATTAATTACAAATATAAGGTGTTTATCTTGTCGATTGGCAATCAGATTCGTCTTTTACGTAAACAAAACAAGCTGACATTACAACAGTTGGCACACTTAACTGAATCCGATGCAGGCAATCTTTCGCGCATTGAACGCGGTGAACTTGGCGTTTCCGAAGCGTTGATTCGCAAAATTGCAGCCGCACTCAAGACAACACCCGCTGTGCTTTTTAGCGAGCACAATACAAATAACGCAACACACGAAAAAGCTACTAATAATCAAGTAAGTGCAGCGCCTTACACATTGAATAGCAACAATACGCAAGACTTTGTGCATTGGTTTCGTTCTGCCGCCCCTTACATTCACGCATTTGGTGGCAGAACTTTTGTGATTGCGTTTGGTGGCGAGGTAGTGAGTGAACAACAATTTATTGCGCTTTCACACGACTTAAATCTACTGGCAAGCTTAGAGGTTAGGTTAGTGCTGGTGCATGGCGCACGTCCACAAATTGAACAACGCTTGAAGCGCGATAAGCTTGCGCCAGCTTATCATGAGGGCTTGCGCATTACCGACGATGCTGCCATGGAAGCGGTGAAAGAAGCCAACGGTGCGGTACGGGTTGAAATTGAAGCATTACTCTCGATGGGGATTGCCAATTCCCCTATGGCGGGTGCAGATATTCGTGTTGCAAGTGGTAACTTTGTTACCGCAAAACCGCTGGGTGTGTTGGATGGCGTTGATTTACAGCATACGGGTGAAGTGAGAAAAGTGGATGCGATTGGCATTCAAAAGCGTTTGGATGATGGTGAATTGGTGTTGCTCTCCCCCATGGGTTACTCACCAACAGGCGAGGCATTTAACTTGAGTTTGGAAGATGTTGCCGTGAGCACTGCGATTGCACTGGACGCAGAAAAACTGATTTTTTTAATGGACTCAGAAGGTGTGCACAATCTGCGTGGTGAATTGCTGCGTGAAATGACAGCAGAAAAAGCCAAGAACTTACTCAAAAACGTGCAGGAAAGTGATGAGCCTATTCACTTTTCGGAAGATGTGAATTTTTACCTACCCGCTGCGGTACATGCTTGTGAACGCGGTGTTGCAAGGACACATTTAATCTCACGACTTATTGATGGCGCGATTATCCAAGAGCTGTTTACCCACAGTGGTATTGGCACCATGATCACTGAGTTACCTCTTGAGACTATGCGGCAAGCTAACATAGATGATGTGGGCGGGATTCTTAAGCTTATCGAACCATTAGAAAATGACGGTATTTTGGTGAGGCGTGGCCGCGAACGTATTGAGATGGAAATTAACCATTTTTACGTGATGGAACATGACAACAGAGCGATTGGCTGTGCTGCACTTTACCCGTTTCCGCAAGCCAAGATGGCAGAGTTCGCCTGCCTTGCGATTGATCCAGAATATCGCGGTGGCGGGCGGGGAGATAAATTATTTAATTACTGCCAAACGCAAGCAAAAAAATTGGGATTTAATCAATTGTTCTGCCTGACCACGCGCACTGAACACTGGTTTCTGGAGCGTGGCTTTGTAGAACTCCCTGTTGAACATTTACCGCAAGAAAAGCAAGCGCTCTACAATTTCCAACGCAAATCGAAAGTGTTTGTTAAACCGCTGTAACGTTTTTTAGTTACAATCTCACACAATCTATTATTGCAGGAATCACCCATGCTCAGTCAAACCACCGCAGTGCAAAAAGCACAAACGCTTTCCGAGGCTCTACCTTATATTAAACGTTTTTTTGACAAGACTATCGTCATTAAATACGGTGGCAATGCCATGACCGATGAACATCTGAAGCAATGCTTTGCACAAGATGTGGTGCTACTTAAACTGGTCGGCATGAACCCAGTGGTGGTGCATGGCGGCGGCCCGCAAATCAATGAAATGTTGGACAAACTTGGCAAAAAAGGTGAGTTTATCCAAGGTATGCGCGTGACGGATGAAGAGACCATGGACGTCGTCGAAATGGTGCTAGGCGGCCAGGTCAATAAAGAGATTGTGAACTTAATCAATCGCCATGGCGGCAAAGCGGTTGGCTTAACAGGCCAGGACGGTAATTTTATTCATGCCCACAAACTATTGATGGAAGACATGAAAGACCCGACCAAAATGATTGATGTGGGGCAAGTAGGTGAAATTTCTGCAATTGACCCTAGCATCATTAACTTTTTAGACAGTGGTGATTTTATTCCCGTGGTAGCGCCGATTGGTGTGGGCAAAGATGGTGAAACTTACAATATCAATGCCGACGTGGTTGCAGGCAAACTGGCTGAGATTTTGAATGCAGAAAAACTCATACTGCTGACGAATACGCCAGGCGTGTTAGATAAAAATGGCGAACTACTCACGGGCTTAACACCCAAGCAAATTGATGACTTGGTATTGGATGGCACCTTATCCGGCGGTATGTTACCCAAGATAAGCTCTGCTTTAGATGCTGCCCGCAGTGGCGTGAAGTCTGTGCATATTATTGATGGGCGTGTAGAGCATGCATTACTGTTAGAGGTGTTAACTGATGAAGGGGTAGGCACGCTGATTAAAGCCAAGTGATTAGCCTAACTACGCTAAATTGCTGAATCAATCCTAAAGCGTACTCCCGACTCCCGCGAAAGTGGGAGTCCAGTTCAAGGTGAAAAGATTAAAATAGATATCCGCCCTTCGAAACTTGGCATCCTATTGCATATTGCACACGCTTCACGCCTTCACGAGAATGCGCATCTAAAATACTCCAAACCTTAAAAAATCCAGATGACGCAAAAAATCTACATTTTTGATCTAGACGACACCTTACACAACGCCTCTGCTCATATTTTCCCTGTGATGAATCGCGCGATGACCCAATACATCATGGCCGAACTCAATATAGATGAACCCGCAGCGCATCAATTACGACAGCATTATTGGCGTATTTACGGTGCGACATTAAAAGGCCTGATGCGACATCATGGTGTAGACGCCTACCATTTTTTGCAGGAAACCCATGCCTTTATGGATTTACCCAATATGGTGCTGCAAGTAAAGCGCTTACGCCACGTTCTAAAACAACTTAAAGGACGTAAGTGTGTATTCACTAACGCACCACGTGCGTATGCCATACGTGTCTTAGAAATCATGCGCATTGAAGATTGTTTTGAGCTGATTTTTAGTGTGGAATCCACACAATTTCATGCAAAACCAAGTATGCGTGGCTTTCAAATGTTGCTTAACACATTAAATGTGAATGCCAGCGACTGTGTGATGTTAGAGGATAATTTGCCTGCATTAATGACCGCCAAACGTCTGGGCATGCAAACTATTTGGGTAACTCGTCAATTAAAAAAACCAAATTTTGTCGATTTTAGAATCAACTCGGTGCTAGCACTTACTCACCTTAGGCTATAATTCAAAGAAATAATGAACACGTCGAGCAAGTAAGTAAGCATACACTTACACCGTGCGACAGACATATAAGGATACTTATGGCTTCAGATCGTAAACAACAAATTTTAGAAACTCTCGCACAAATGCTGGAAGTACCTAAACGAGAAAAAATCACGACCGCTGCGCTTGCTGCAAGATTAGAGGTTTCAGAAGCCGCGTTGTATCGCCACTTTGCCAATAAGGCACAAATGTTTGAGGGCTTGATTGAATTTATTGAAAACTCTATTTTCGGCGTGATTAATAAAATCACCAGTGATGAAATGGACGGTACCAAACAAGTGCAACTGATAGTCAGCATGTTGCTGCGTTTTGCTGAAAAGAACCCAGGGATGACACGCGTATTGATTGGTGATGCATTGGTGAATGAAGATGACGCATTACAACTGCGCATTAACCAATTGCATGACCGTATTGAAGCCAGCATTAAACAATCGCTCAAAATTGCGATTGCCCAAGGTGACAATAAGCAAGACCCGTCTGCTTTGGCTAGTTTGATGACTTGTTATGTGATTGGGCGCTGGCAACAATTTGCCAAAACTGGCTTTAAGCGTAAACCTTTGGAATTCTCCACCGAACAAATTGCCTTAATGCAACGTCTGATACATTTTGTGAGTTAAGCAATCATCCCTATGGACAACACCGTTTTCGGTTTTACAGAAGCACAAATTACAGAATTTGGTATGACGTTCGGTGTAGGTGGCCTGATGTTATTGATGATCTTTATTGTGGGTCATCTAGCATGGAAGTGTAAAGCGGGTAAAACTGGCACCTTCATTTTGTTTTTAGCACTGACTTTTGGCTTAGTCGGCTTTATCGCAAAATTTGTGATTCAACGTTATCTCAACATTCAATAGTTGCTTACAATACTAGGCTTGGCGATGCGATTGTTCTAGCGCTGCGAGTCTCGCTTCAAATACCGCTTGTTTGATTTGCTCAGAATCCGAGTACTGTTGAGCAATCTTACCTGCATCTACCTTCATTACAGTAGCGAGCGCTTCTTGCAGTAGCGCCGCCTCTGGTAGCGGACAATTCTCCAAGCCAGTTCTACCGCGTGAATCTGACTCACATGCTTGTAAAAATAGCTGAAACCGTTGTGGCTGGCGAATCGCATCCAGCTCCATTAAAAAATGGAGTAAGGTACTAGACTTCATATTGGTTACCGCATGGAGCTTACCGTGGAATTGGGCCACGACAACCGCTAGTTCTTTGCAATCATTCGGAACACGCAACCGTTTTACCACGTCTTTCAACAACGAGACGCTACGTGCCTCATGCCCTATATGCCTTGGCAATACATCTTTTGGCGTAGTGCCCTTACCTAAATCGTGCGTGAGAGCGGCAAAACGTACAGGCAAGTTAAACCCTTGTTTTGCTGCGTAATCAATCACTAGCATGATATGCACACCGGTATCAATTTCAGGGTGATGCTTAGGTGGTTGCGGCACGCCCCAAAGCCGATCTAGCTCAAGAAATATCCTCTCAAGTGCGCCACAGCTTCTGAGCACTTCAAACATGCGACTGGGCTTGGCTTCCATCAAGCCTTTTGCCAACTCTTGCCACACGCGTTCAGGCACTAAAGCATCCACCTCACCCGCTTGCACCATGTCACGCATCAGTTGCAAAGTGTCATCTGCCACAGTGAATTCAGTAAATCTGGCAGCAAAGCGCGCTAATCGCAATATACGCACTGGGTCTTCCACAAAAGCATCGCTGACATGTCGCAACACTTTGGCATGTATATCTCGCAGTCCATGGAATGGATCTATGAGCTCACCATCTGCGGTCTTGGCAATCGCGTTAATCGTTAAGTCACGACGTGCCAAATCTTGTTCTAAAGTCACATCGGGGGAGGCATGCACCAAGAACCCTTTATAGCCTTTAGCCGTTTTACGCTCGGTTCTGGCAAGTGCATATTCTTCGTGCGTGTTAGGGTGCAAAAAAACTGGGAAGTCTTTACCTACAGGCTTATAACCCGCTTGTGTCATCTCTTCTGGCGTAGCGCCAACTACAACATAATCGCGATCTTGTATGGGGAGCCCTAATAGCTCATCTCGCACAGCACCACCCACACAGTAAATATTCATGGTCGTTGTGAAATGAATTGAGTGATGTAGAGTAATGCTTATCGCTTGGCGTTAATTGCACGGCCGGCTGCGCTTCTAAACGCATCGTATGCACCACGCGGCGTTGCATTGGTCAAATACTCAGGCACTACGGCTTCTAGCGGCATTAGCGATACGCCTAACTCTGGCGCTAGCGCTTGCGTGGTCACACTATCCACACGCATGGAACGCACATTATCGCGGCTCATCAATTTGACAGGCATAAATTCCATCGCAAAGCCTTGCAAGTACGAGAGTTTGTCACTTAAGCCAATAATGGGGCGTGACACCCCTAAAATGGTCATCACTTTTTGAATGAGCTCGCGGAAGGTATAAACCTGTGGGCCACCCAGCTCATAGGTTTTACTATAAGTGTCTGTATTTTCCAGCGCATTTACCATGCAGCTCGTCACGTCTTCCACCCAAATCGGCTGGAATTTTGCATCTGGTTTTGCCAACACAATGACAGGCAGCATTTTCACCAAGCTAGCAAACAGATTGAAGAAGCTATCGTGTCTTCCGAAAATAATAGAGGGTTTAAATATGGTGACATTCAATTTTTTATTGAACTCGCTTACTGCCGACTCGCCAGCTGCTTTACTGCGCAGGTATTGGCTTGGTGCAGATTTTCCAGCTTGCAATGCACCCATGTGAATGAGTCTATCAATCCCCAACTCCACACAAAGCTGTGCCAAGCGTCTGGGTAATTGATGGTGCACCTGCTCAAAACTAGAGCGACCAGACTCATGCAAAATACCGACTAGGTTAATCACAGCAAAGCTACCTTCGAGCATACTTTTAAGTTTATGCTGGTCATAAATGTCGCATTGCACCACTTGCACTTTGGGTAATAAAATCAGATGTTTTGCGGATTCTCTGCGACGTGAAATCACTGTGACTTGATAGCCTGCAGCATCTAATTTTGCTACTAAACTGCTACCAACAAAACCTGATCCACCTAATACGGTTACTTTTTTCATAGTATTGCCCTACTCGTTCGAAGTTGAAATCGTTTCTGTATTCGCACTGAATTTTGCTGGGATCATACCCAACCGTTTTTTCAATGGAATATTGGTTAAGCCTAAACGTCGTGAATAAATATGGGCATTCGCCATCACTTTTTTCACATAATTACGTGTTTCACTAAAAGGGATGGTTTCTGCATAGATTGCACCTTCTAGTGGCATATTGGCCATCCATTTTTTAGCTCGACTAGGCCCAGCGTTATAAGCCGCAGTGGCCATGGTCTCCTGCCCGTTAAACATATCAGCGGTATAACGCATGTAGTAGGTACCCAATGATATATTGGTGTCTAAATCATGCAACATGCCGTGATGATAGTTAGCCCACCCGATTTTTCCAGCCACCCATTTGGCCGTGGCTGGCATCACTTGCATTAACCCAGCTGCGCCTACGCCTGATTTTGCGTAATGCATAAAGCGGCTTTCTTGACGAATAATACCGTAAACCCAAGCCTCGTCTAGCGCTTGGTCAGTCGCTGCAGGTTGCATTAAATCTCGATACGGTGTTGGATAGCGCAAATTAAAATTATGCACGTTTTTGGTTTTATCTGCAGTCAGCACAGCAAGGTCATACCATTTCTGTTTCGCCGCATATTCAGCTGCCGCAATCAATTGCTCATCGCTTAGATTATCAGTGGCAACTGCCCATTCTAACTTCGCTTCCCAGCGCATGTCCAAACGTTGCAAAGCTTCTGCACGTTTCACCGGCTCAGACTTAGCAAAGGCATCAATGTCCTCATCTGTGGGCACATACTCTATTGGTTGAGCACGTAGGCTAGCCTCCAACTCTTCTTGTGCCAACCAACCATAAAAATGGCGCTCCGTAGACAACATCGCAAATAAACTATTGGCCTCTAACATTTGATTTTGCGCTTTAAGGGCACGTGCTTTCCAATACCGCCATGTGGCTTCATCTGCTTGTTCAGCAGTCATCATTGCAAACACCTCTAGCAGCTGTTGCCAGTTGCTTTGACGTAATGCGCTACGTGCAAACCACTCCATTTGCACACTATCTAGCGTTGTATTTTCAGCCAATCTAAACCACTGGTAAGCTTCCACCTCATGACGTTGCGCTGCCAACAGCGCTAGACGACCATAAAAATAACTTTTCTGCTCTGCATTCAACATAGACTGAATAGATTTAAAAGCATTTAGCGCCTCTGCCGAACCTGTTTTTGCAATTTGATTGAGCGCATACAAATAAAGCTCTTTGCCGAATGCAGTAGTTGTACTGATGGTTTTTTTTGCCACCGCTTTTTGCGAGTTCGCATTCACGGCATCTATTTGTTTTAAAAATGTCGCGTCTATCGCTTTACTGCGTTTTGCGATGCCTTTTGCCAATGTCAGGCGATTTTCTGATAGTGCCAAACGAAAACGCGCCACGATGTCGTCATCTGTTAATAATTGAGCTGCTTGTAATTGATCGAATAAAGCATTGCAGTTGCCTGGCTGCTCTTTGGCTTGAAACCACAGCGCCTTAGCCGCCTCTAAAGATTTACTGTCTTCTAAGGTTGCGCTGGCTTCTGCAGCATAACAAGCGACCGCTGGATCTTGTAACTGATATTGCGGATAGACTTCTAAAAATAGTGCCCAGTTTTTTTGCTTACCTAGTTTTTTTAGCCACTCACCCCTCAGCCTGTCGGCAAACGGTAAAGATTGATACTGCACTAAAAATGCGTTGACAGCAGCTGGGCTTGTTTCTTCCAAACTGGATAGCATCAACCAATAATCGGCGTAAGGCGCTAATGGATGTTGTTTCTCTTTTAATCGACTAACAGCATCGGCTAAGGCGAAGCTGTTATTTTTGTCATAGGCTGCTTTAGCGATGAGTACATCATCATCACCAGCAAGGGCATACACCAAACTGGCCTGCAGCAGAAGGAAGGTAAAACTAAGATAAATGACTAATGGATGGCGTCGCATATTTGTTCACTTTCATCTCAAATGCGCAGCACGCGACTTACAAAAAATAACACTAACACAAACAGCAAGAACCAACCGGCTAATTGCGCTAGTTGCTTAAAGTAACGCAAATACTTTTTGTCTTTACTGTATACATATAATCCCAGCAAAATAAATGCCGAAATAATCATCAATACAACTGCAAGCCGAATCACAATCATAAGCTCGCCTGAGTTGCTTTACTATATTGCATGTTGCTACCCGCTAAAGTGTGGCATTAAAGCAGGGGTAAAGTACTGCCTTTGTTCAACAAACCCCGCAGGTGCATCCTCAAGATGTTCAAATACTGCATATTCCCAAGCATCAGCATCTTCTAACAATGCGCGTAACAACTGGTTATTCAAAGCATGACCAGACTTATACGCAGTAAACGCGCCTAGAATCGGATGCCCCAACATATACAAATCGCCAATCGCATCTAACACTTTGTGTTTAGCAAATTCGTCTTCATAACGCAAACCATCTGAATTGAGCACACGGTATTCATCTAACACGATAGCGTTATCTAAGCTACCGCCACGTGCCAAGCCATTGGCACGCAAATATTCGACTTCGTGCATAAATCCAAAAGTACGGGCACGGCTAATCTCTTTGATATATGAGTTGTCTGCAAAATCAATCGTCACTGTTTTGCCAGAGTGATCAAACACTGGATGCGCAAAATCAATGGTGAATTCCATTTTAAAACCGTGGTAGGGTTCAAATTTCACCCATTTATCGGCCTCTTTAATTTCGACCATTTTTTTGATTTTGATGAATTTCTTTGGTGCGTTCTGCTCAACAATGCCAGCAGACTGCAGCAAATAAATGAATGGTCCCGAACTACCATCCATGATAGGAATTTCAGATGCGGTCACATCAATCCGCACATTGTCTACCCCCAATCCAGCTAGGGCAGACATTAAATGCTCAACAGTGGCCACACGCGCGCCATTTTGCTCTAGGGCAGAGCACAGGCGCGTGTCTTTGACTGCATCAGGCGTTGCTTGAATCGTTGGCGCACCGGGCAAATCGGCACGGCAAAATACAATACCTGAATCGACAGGCGCAGGCTTTAGCGTCATGATGACCTTCTCACCATTATGTAAGCCGACGCCAGTGGCACTCACTGTTTTTTTCAGTGTTCTTTGTTTAAGCACTTAATGTTTCCTATGTTATCTATCACACCGTAAGCGAATAGTTTAACACCAACCTACACGTTCACTTAGTTGCAATTAGTCCGCTTGTTTGCGTAAAAATGCAGGAATATCGTACTCTTCCACCCCTGACATTTTCATCGCTTCTACTTGCGCACGGCGGTTATTACTACTAAATACAGCTGGCGCATCTTCTTCATCTTCCATCCCTACAAAAATAGGTTGGTTAGTGGTGCCATCACGTACTGTGGTCATGACTTTAAGCTCTGGCTTTGGTTGGCGACGTGCAACTGCGCCACTCAAACCTGTGGCCACCATGGTCACGCGTAAGTTATCGCCCATCGTCTCATCCATCACATTACCAACGATCACGGTCGCATCCTCTGCTGTGAATGCTTTAATGGTATTCATCACATCGTAGTATTCTTTCATTTTAAAACTACTACTTGCGCTGATATTCACTAAAACACCACGTGCATTGGCCAAGTTAACATCTTCCAATAATGGGCTTGCTACCGCTTGCTCTGCTGCAATACGCGCACGGTCTGGACCACTGGCTTCTGCAGAACCCATCATTGCCATACCCATTTCAGACATCACGGTACGCACGTCAGCAAAGTCAACGTTCACCAAGCCTGGGCAATTGATAATCTCTGCAATACCTGAGACAGCGTTGTGTAACACATCGTTCGCAGCACGGAAGGCTTCTAGGAACGGCACATCTTCGCCCAATACTTCCATCAATTTTTCATTCGGAATCACAATCAGTGAGTCCACATGTTGTGAGAGCTCTTCTAGCCCTTCAATGGCCACTTTGGTGCGTTTACCTTCAAATGCAAATGGTTTGGTCACCACTGCCACGGTCAAAATGCCCATTTCTTTGGCCACTTCGGCAATAATTGGTGCTGCACCAGTGCCAGTACCACCGCCCATACCTGCTGTAATGAACAACATATCCGCACCGTCAATGACTTCCGCAATGCGGTCGCGGTCCTCTAATGCAGCTTCGCGACCAATCTCTGGTTTTGCCCCTGCGCCTAAACCTTTGGTAATATCTTCGCCAATTTGCAGCACTGTTTTTGCATGACTTTTCTTCAGTGCTTGCATGTCCGTATTGGCGCAAATAAATTCTACGCCACTCACTGCTTTAGACATCATGTGCTCAACTGCATTACCACCGCAACCGCCCACACCAATTACCTTAATTACCGCCTCTTGTGAATCTTTTTCCATAATTTCAAACATCTTGAACCTCCTTTTGCCTTTTGTTTTTAGGTAAATTAAATTTGCGCTTAACTTACCCAGCCCTAAATCAACTACTTCATTACATTCAACTACTTACTAAAAATTGCCTTGACAACTAAGACTGCGCAGCAGTCTGTTGCGGCGTAGACTCACCTTTAGGTTATGTCGTAGCCAAACCAACTCCTGCACAATTAAAAATTCCCTTGAAACCAACTCTTCATTCTTTCAAAAATTCTACCTATTGAACCAGACTGCATTTGTCCCATGAGCTGACGCTCTAACTGCTGTTTACCCATCAACACCAAGCCCACACCAGTGGCATACCTTGGGTTGTTAATCACTTCTGATAGGCCAGCCACATAACGCGGCATCCCCAAACGTACGGGCGTATGGAATATCTCTTCGCCCAATTCCACCATGCCACGCATGGCAGCCGATCCACCTGTAATGACAATGCCAGATGCAATCATTTCTTCCATACCACTGCGTCTCAGCTCTTGCTGCACAAACTCGTACAACTCCACTACGCGCGGCTCAATTACTTCTGCCAACGTTTGAATGGAAAGCTGACGTGGCTCACGGCCATCCACACCAGGCACTTCTACTACTTCGCGTGCATCGGCCAGCTGTCTAAGTGCACATCCATATTTCACTTTGATTTCCTCAGCCGACTGCGTAGGTGTGCGGAAAGCCACCGCAATATCATTGGTCATTTGGTCGCCTGCAATCGGTATCACGGCGGTATGACGAATAGCGCCATTTTTAAATACCGCAATGTCAGTCGTGCCGCCACCGATATCTACCAAGCACACACCTAACTCTTTTTCATCCTCAGTCAGTACAGCCATGCTTGATGCCAAAGGTTGCAGAATCAAATCGCTGACTTCTAAGCCACAGCGCTTGATGCACTTCACAATATTCTGTGCAGCCGCAACCGCACCTGTCACGATATGCACTTTCACTTCTAGCTTCATGCCGCTCATGCCGAGTGGCTCACGCACATCTTCTTGGCCATCGATAATAAATTCTTGCGTCAAAATATGTAGAATCTGCTGGTCTGCTGGTAGTGCGATTGCGCGCGCTGTCTCCACCACACGGTCTACATCCATTTGTGACACTTCTGCGTCTTTAATTTTCACCATGCCATGCGAATTCAGGCTTTTGACATGGCTACCAGCAATACCTGTGAACACGGTGTTGATTTTGCAATCCGCCATCAGCTCAGCTTCTTCAATCGCGCGCTGAATCGCCTGCATGGTGGAATCAATATTGATCACTACGCCTTTTTTCAACCCACGTGAAATGTGCTGCCCTAAACCAATCACCTTGATTGAACCTTCTGGCAATAGCTCAGCGACTATCGCCACGATTTTTGAGGTGCCGATATCCAGCCCCACAATTAAATTTTTATCTTCCCGCACTTTACTCATGTGTTTTCCCCACCAATTATTCCCTTGTCACTCATGCTGACGGCTTACGCTCTAGTTGTTTCATATGTGCTGGCTTTCTCACTGCAAATCCATTTGGGTAACGCAAGTCTGCATAAGTCACTTTTACATTGAGGTGACTCAACGTAGTCACGTAGCCTTTTGTAAACTTTTCTAAACGCTTGGTCATATCAACACGACCAACCGCAATTTGCATCCCATCTTGGGTTTTGATTTCCCAAGCTCGTCTGGGCGATAACTTAACTTGTGCTATCTTCATGTTGGCTTGCTGCAATATTTTTTCAAATGTGGCATACCCTTTTGTCACTTCCAGCACCCCGTCACCAGGCCCATAAAACACGGGCAATAACGCATCAGAAGCAGCATGAAACAATTCACCATGTGTATTCACCAGTGCCAAATTTCCCCAGCGCGCTAAAGCTTGATGCTCCTCAATCCCTACTACAATCTGATCTGGCCAGCGTCTTCTTACACTCACACTGCGTGCCCAAGGTAACTTTTCAAACGCGTCCCGCGTGCGCTCTAAATTCAGTGTAAAAAAGTTACCTTTCAAATGCTTCGCTACAATCAGCTTAATCTGCTCCCGATTCACATGGGATAAGTCACCTTCCACACGCACCTCCCGCAGTGGAAATATGGGCAGATGCACAACCACAAACAGCAATCCGTACAGCAGCATTACAATGGAGGTTGCGTATAAAAAATTGGCGATCCAATTTAACAGTTGTGGTTTATTCCACACGGTTAGCGTCCTGTAACGTCATTGCCAAAATACGTAGCACCAATGTGTCAAACTCCATCCCAGCGACTTTTGCCGCCATGGGCACCAAACTATGGTCTGTCATGCCCGGGCTGGTGTTCACTTCTAAAAAGTAATGATTGCCTGACTCGTCCATCAAAAAATCGACGCGCCCCCAACCTTTACAACCCAATACATCAAATGCATGCACAGCCTCTTGCTGAATCTGCGCTTCTTTGGCAGCGTCTAACCCTGATGGGCAGTGATACTCAGTATCGTTACGCAAGTACTTTGCTTCAAAATCGTAATATTCGTTTTTAGGCACAATACGAATTATTGGCAGTGCAATGCCATCAAGCACACCTACGGTATATTCACCACCGCCTACAAACCTCTCTGCAATCACTAGTGGATCTGCTTTTGCTGCTAACGCATATGCTTCTGGTAATTCGCTCGCCGATTTCACTTTGCTAATGCCGATGCTTGACCCTTCGTTGGCTGGTTTTACAAATAGCGGCAAACCTAAATGTTCTACCACTTGGTCAAAATTCGTATTGGCATTCAGCATTTCAAATTCAGGCGTCGCCACATCGGTTGCACGCCAAAGCAATTTGGTTCTCCACTTATCCATACCTACGGCTGAGGCCATGACACCACTACCGGTATATGGGATACCCATTAAATCGAGCACACCTTGTATGGTGCCGTCTTCACCAAAGCGGCCATGCAAAGAGATAAACACTCTGTCATATCCACCCAGCTCATTCAAAGGTCTTTCCGCTGGATCAAATGCGTACGCATCCACGCCTTGTCTCAACAATGCGGCCAATACGGCATTGCCACTTTTAAGCGACACTTCGCGCTCGCCAGATTTACCACCTAACAACACAGCCACTTTGCCAAATTTTTTTACGTCGACTTCGTTACGCATACTCGCCAATCACTCTCACTTCTTGGTGCAGTGCAATCCCATGTTGCGCCAGCACTTTTTCCTTAATATGTTTAATCAATAATTCAATATCTAGCGCTGTGGCATTACCCACATTCACAATAAAGTTGGCGTGCTTTTCTGAAACCTGTGCGCCACCGATGATGTAACCTTTGAGTCCGCACTCTTCAATTAACTTGGCAGCGTAGGTACCTTCTGGATTTCTAAAGGTAGAGCCTGCACTTGGCATATTGAGTGGCTGGCTTGCCAAACGTGTGGCCAATAGTTGCTTAATTTTCAGGGTTGACTCTTTTGCATCACCTGCTTTTAACGTAAACCATGCCCCTAAAAACCACTCATCTGCTTTAGGAAGCTGCACATGGCGGTATGTCGCTACATACTCTGCTTTATCACGGATGTGCATTTCGCCTGCCAAATCGATGGTTTTTACTTGATCTACAATGTCCCATGTTTCTGCGCCGTAGCAACCTGCATTCATTGCCAATGCGCCACCCACTGTGCCTGGTATACCCGCCATAAACTCGGCACCTTGCTTGGCTTGTGTTGCGCTAAAGCGTGCCAATTTGGCGCAAGTCACGCCAGCATCTGCATATAACCGCTCACCGTCCATCTGCAATTCACTTAACGCTTGATGCATGACAATCACCGTGCCACGCACACCACCATCACGCACTAGTAAATTGCTACCCAACCCAATAAAATGGACAGGTTCAGCTGCGGGTAATCCGTGTAAAAACGCCTGCAAATCTTCCACGCTGTCTGCAATAAACAATTGATCTGCTTTGCCACCCACGCGCCAGCTGGTGTAGCGCGCTAACGGTTCCTGTTTTAACAGCACAGATCCTGATTTGGTTTGCGCCATCACTGAGCAAGCTCCTTGGTTTTGGCTGCCACTTGGCCAATACTGCCTGCGCCCATCACAATGACTACATCATTGGCCTGTGCGACATTCAATATGGCTTCTGGAAGCGCATCAGTAGTCTCAACAAACATTGGTTGATTTTTGCCGATTACACGTATTGCGTGAATCAAACTACGTGTATCTGCGGCCACAATCGGTGTTTCACCGGCTGAGTACACTTCGGTCAATAAAGCTACATCTGTGGTTGATAACACGCTGACAAAATCCTCAAAACAATCTCTAGTCCGCGTATAGCGATGTGGCTGAAAGGCCATGACTAAACGGCGATTTGGAAAGGCCCCACGTGCCGCGGCAATGACCGCTTGCATCTCCACCGGGTGATGTCCATAGTCATCAATCAAGGTAAAAGCTCCCCCTGTGCGTGCTGGAATCTCGCCATAACGCTCAAAGCGGCGACCCACACCTTTAAATTCTCTCAAGGCTTTCACGATGGCTTCATCCGGCACATTGAGCTCACTGGCTACAGCTATGGCAGCCAACGCATTCAGCACGTAGTGATTACCTGGTAAATTCAAGGTGACATCAAATGTCGTCGTCACGCCATTGATACGGTCTACGGTAAAGTGCATTTTGCCGTTGTCTGCACGAATATTTTTTGCACGAATTCTGGCATCGTCAGTGGTGCCATAGGTCATCACAGGGCGCGTCACCCTTGGCAAAATCTCGCGGATATTGGCATCATCAGTACACAACACCGCCATCCCCCAAAACGGAATTTGCTGTAAAAACTCCACGAATGCACTTTTGAGTTTTTCAAAACTGTGTTCATAGGTGCCCATGTGGTCATGGTCAATATTGGTTACTACCGCCAGAATTGGGCTCAAATGCAGGAATGACGCATCAGACTCATCTGCCTCTACCACAATATAATCACCACTACCTAAACGCGCATTGGTACTGGCTGATTCCAATTTGCCACCAATCACAAACGTAGGGTCCATCCCAGCCTCTGCCAAAATACTGGCAATCAGGCTGGTTGTCGTGGTCTTGCCATGTGTACCAGCCACTGCAATGCCTTGCTTAAAGCGCATCAGCTCTGCCAACATCAAAGCACGTGGAATCACTGGAATATTCTTTTCACGCGCTGCAATGATTTCTGGGTTTTGCTCGTTCACAGCACTTGATACCACCACCACATCAGCGTCATTTAAATGTTCTTTAGCATGCCCCTGATACACAGTGGCACCAAACGATGCCAAGCGCTTGGTTGTGGCGTTGCTTGCCAAATCAGAGCCGCTCACTTCAAAATCCAAGTTCACCAACACCTCGGCGATGCCACTCATGCCTGAGCCGCCGATGCCGATAAAATGTATATTTTTGACTTTATGTTTCATATTTATGCCTTGTGATGGTCATGCCCCTGTAAAGGCGCACTCCATACAAATTTTTGCAACTGTAGTGGTGGCGTCTGGTTGTGCTAGCTTCTTTGCATTGATCGCCATGCTTAAGCATTTCTCTCGTGTAAAACTGCGCAATATTACTGTCGCTTTAGCCACATCAAACGCGGACTGCTGAACCAGTATCGCTGCACCGTTATCCGCCAAATATCGGCCATTAGTAGTTTGGTGGTCATCCACAGCAAACGGAAACGGCACTAAAACACTGGCGACACCCACACATGCCAATTCAGCCACTGTTAGTGCACCTGCACGGCAAATCACTACATCAGCCCAAGCATAAACCTCTGCCATGTTGTGAATGAATGCTTTGGTATCCGCCTGCACGCCAGCCGCTTGATAGTTGTGTTTCAGCGCTTCAATATGTTTTTCACCCGCTTGATGAATTACCACAGGCCGTTCATCTGGACTTAATTGCGCCAAGGCTTTTGGCAATACATCATTGAGCGCAGCAGCACCCAAACTACCACCCACTACCAACAGCTTTAATTTGCCTTGTTGCTTGGCATAACGCTTCTCCGGTGCCATCAATTCGGTCAAATCTTGACGCACAGGATTACCGACCAAAATCGAGGTATCTCCCAATACATTTGGAAACGCTACTAACACGCGATTTGCAATCAAACTCAATACTTTATTGGTCAACCCAGCTACGGAGTTTTGCTCATGCACCACTAGCGGCTTACCCATTAGCTTTGCCATCAATCCACCTGGAAAAGCCGCAAAGCCTCCCATCCCGAGCACTACATTAGGCTGATGATCCTGAATCGCACGTTTGGCCTGAAGCAACGCCTTGGTTAATTTGATGGGTAATAACAGCCAGCCTTTAATGCCTTTGCCGCGCACACCTTGCATCGTCATCATGGCCTTGGCATATCCTTTACCTTCTATCAATCTATTTTCCATGCCACCTTCAGTTGCTAACCACACGACTTGCCAGCCATGCGCTTTTAAATAATCAGCCACGGCCATAGCTGGGTACACATGCCCACCCGTACCACCTGCCATCACCATGATGGTGTGCTTATCAAAGCGCGTAATGACGTTATCTAACATCATGTTGGCAAGCCCTTCTGCAATCTACGATTTTGGCTACGGCATAACTTGCCCTGCAAGTTAGCCTGCACCGAAACCGCCTCGTGCATCCATTGAGCGCTCATATGCATAGTGATTACACTCATGTTGGCAAGCCCTTCTGCAATCTACGATTTTGGCTACGGCATAACTTGCCCTGCAAGTTAGCCTGCACCGAAACCGCCTCGTGCATCCATTGAGCGCTCATATGCATAGTGATTACACTCATGTTGGCAAGCCCTTCTGAAGCCGGCGGTTTTCATAATCAATGCGAATCAAAATGGCCATGGCAATACAATTTGCCAAAATGCCGCTACCCCCAAATGAAAGTAAAGGCAGTGTTAAGCCTTTCGTTGGGAGCACACCCATGTTCACACCAATATTGATAATGCCTTGCACGCCCATCCATACACCTATGCCTTGTGCCAATAGGGCCGCAAAATAGCGTTCATTAGCTACCGCTTCTTTGCCAATGCCAAATGCGCGAATCACAATCCACACAAACAAAGCCAATACAGTAAGCACACCCACAAAACCCAGCTCTTCTGCAATCACTGCCAATAAAAAGTCAGTGTGCGCCTCGGGTAAGTACAGCAATTTTTCAACGCTGGCGCCCAAACCCACCCCAAACCATTCACCACGACCAAAAGCAATCAGTGCATGTGACAGCTGATAACCCTTACCATATGGGTCGGCCCAAGGATCCATAAATCCAATCACGCGCTGCATCCGATAGGGTGAGCTTTTAATCAACACAACGATGGCGATTGGCAACAGTAGAATAAGTCCGGCAAAAATTTTTCCATTAATGCCACCTAACCACAAAATGGAGATTGAAATTGCTGCGATCACGGCAAATGCACCAAAGTCTGGTTCTCTTAACAATAAGAAACCCACTAGTACCATTACAGCCACCATGGGTAAAAAGCCTTTGGTAATGCTATCCATCTGTTCGGCTTTTCTGACTGCGTAATCAGCGACGTACATGGCTGCAAACAATTTCACAAACTCCGAAGGCTGCACGTTAATGACAAACAATGGTAACCAACGCTGACTGCCGTTGACGTTGCGCCCAACACCAGGCACCAATACCAGCACCAACAATGCCAAACCGAATAAAAACAGATACGGTGCCATTTTTTGCCACCACACTACGGGGATTTGAAACGCGACAAATCCTCCACATAAGCCAATCGCAATAAAGAAGCTTTGGCGAATTAGGTAATAAGTGGTTTGATGCCCAGTGGCTTTATCGGCTTCTGCAATCGCGATAGAAGCGGAATACACCATGACCAAACCCAAGCCCAACAAAATCAATGTCACCCACACTAACATTTGGTCATAGTTAGGAGAGGTCATGCGCTCACGCGGCAGCATCACAGGGCTTAGCATGTCGCCACCTCCAATGCTTTAACTGCATCAATAAACACTTCTGCTCGGTGCACATAATTTTTAAACATATCAAAGCTTGCACAAGCGGGTGACAGCAATACTGCATCGCCTTTTGAGGCCACTTTATGGCCAATCGCAACCGCTTCTTTTAAATCAATGGCGTCATAGATGGGTAGCTCAGATGCCAACAATACCGCTTCTATCAAGGGTGCATCACGCCCAAACAACACCACAGCACGCGCATTGGCCTGCACCGCTTCTAGTAGCGGCGTAAAGTCTTGACCTTTACCATCGCCGCCTGCCAGCAATACCACTTTTTGCGGTTTGCCATCTTTCATCATGCCCTTGATGGCAGCACAAGTTGCGCCAACATTGGTGCCTTTGGAATCATCAATAAAGTCAATGTCATTGATATTTGCCACCCACTCCACGCGGTGGGGTAAGCCTGTGAATTGGCGCAATCCTTGAATGATTGCGCTTTTATCAACGCCAATATTGCTGCATAACGCAACTGCAGCCAGCGCATTCGCCACATTGTGTTGTCCATGAATCTGCAAGTCTGTGGCTGGCATCAATTTGCGCTTACCACTTGTTAGCCAAGTACCATTGGCAGCTTCCACCAACCCAAAATCTGAATAGTTTTGCGCTTCATTCAGACCAAATGAAACAGCCTCTGTTGTGGTCAAGCCTAAACTTGCTGGGTCATCTCGATTCACTACTGCCAAAGTTGCATTATCATAAATGCGCGCTTTTGCCGCGGCATATGCTTCAATGGTCGGGTAGCGATCCATATGGTCTTCCGAGATATTCAGCACTGTCGCCACATCTACTTTTAAACTGTAAGTAGTTTCTAACTGAAAGCTGGATAGCTCCAACACATACACATCTGGTGCTTTGCCATCCAATGTATCCAATACCGGCAAACCAATATTGCCGGCAACGACTGTATTCAACCCTGCACGCTTGCAAATCTCCCCCACCAATGTAGTCACCGTGGTTTTTCCATTTGAGCCAGTGATAGCGATTACCTTGGATGCGGTAGGACGATGCAGTGCAAATAACTCGATATCACCAATCACTTGTTTACCCTGTGCAATGGCCATTTGCAGCTCAGGTTCATTGAGCGGCACACCGGGACTACTCACAATCAAATCACAATCCATCAACACGTCTAGCACAAAGGGCCCTGTATGCACTTTGAGATCAGGAAAGCTCTGTAACAAGGCTTCCACGCCTGGTGGATTCAAACGAGAGTCCGCCATCGACACGATGGCACCTTGCTTGCGCAGCCAGCGCATGACAGAGAGACCTGTCTCTCCTAGACCGAGTACTAGTACATGTTGATTGTTATAGTTAGGTTTCATCTCAGCTTCAACGTAGACAAACCAACTAACACCAACATCATGGTGATAATCCAAAAACGCACGTGTACGTTTGGTGTCGTCATAACCAACACTTTGTGTTGATGAGCCTCCCCCAACGCTAATCTCGTGCTATTTGTGTTCATATACATCTGTCATCTCAGTTTCAAAGTTGATAAACCAACTAACACCAACATCATGGTGATAATCCAAAAACGCACGACCACTTGCGTTTCTTTCCAACCTTTTTGTTCGTAGTGGTGATGTAATGGCGCCATTAAAAAGATGCGCTTACCCGTACCTGTTCGCTTTTTAGTGTATTTAAAGTAGAGCACTTGGATTGCTACAGAGAACGTCTCCATCACAAACACGCCTCCCATAATGAACAGCACGATTTCCTGACGCACAATGACTGCCACCACACCCAATGCGGCCCCCAACGCTAATGCGCCCACATCCCCCATAAATACCTCAGCGGGGTAAGCGTTGAACCATAAAAAGCCTAAGCCTGCACCCGCCATGGCGGCACAAAACACCATCAACTCACCTGCACCTGCCACATACGGAATACCCAGATACTTAGAGAAGTAAAGATGGCCAGCCACATAGGCAAAAATGGCAAGGGCACTGCCCACCATGACCGTCGGCAAGATAGCAAGGCCATCTAAACCATCTGTTAGATTGACAGCATTACTGCTACCTACAATCACCAAATAGGAAAGCAAAATAAAACCGACTGCACCTAATGGCAGGGTCCATGCCTTAATGAAGGGCACGATTAACGTGGTTTCCACAGGGCTTGCGGCGGTTTTGTAGATAAAGATAGCAACACCCAATCCAATCACGCTTTGCCAAAAATATTTGGCACCAGCAGACAATCCTTTGGGATTTTTGTAGACCACTTTACGGTAATCATCTACCCAGCCAATTGCGCCAAAACCAAGCGTTGTAATGAGCACCACCCACACAAAGCGATTATGCAAATCCGCCCAAAGCAGGGTTGAAATGGCAATGGCCACTAATATCAAGGCACCGCCCATGGTCGGCGTGCCAGCCTTGACCAAATGCGTTTGTGGGCCGTCATCACGCACCGACTGGCCTACTTTATATTCTGTGAGCTTGCGAATCATGCCAGGACCCACAATAAACGAGATAGCCAAGGCGGTGAGCGTCGCTAACACTGCGCGCAAAGTAATATAATCAAACACATGAAACGCGCGGATGTCTTGCGCTAGCCAACGTGCTAACTCTAACAACATGTTGCTCTCCCCAAAGTTTGTTCTTCTGTTGCTTGTTTTTGCGCATCTGAAACTGCTAGTAGCTTTACCACACGTTCCATTTTCATAAAGCGTGAACCTTTTACTAGCACGGTAACGCCATGCTTCATCAACGTTTTTACGTGCTTTGCCAGCAATTCCACCTCTGTAAAATGTTGTGCAGCACTACCAAAAGCTTTAGTGGCATGTTGACTGTTTTCACCCAAGGTAATAAAGTGATGCACATTGTGTTCGCGTGCATAAGCACCCACAGCTGCATGCATGGCCACTGCATCTTCACCCAACTCACCCATATCGCCCATGACAAAAATGCGGGTTGTATTCAAATGTGCAAGCACCTGAATGGCGGCTTTCATCGAATCAGGATTGGCGTTGTAGGTATCATCAATGAGCATTGCGTCGTTGAGGCCTTGCTTGTACTCTAGCCGACCTTGTACGCCGCCAAAGTTGGCTAATCCTTGCGCGATAAATGGATTCTCAATCCCCAATGCAACAGCAGTGGCACTGGCCGCAAGCGCGTTGTAAACATTATGCATACCCAAAATAGGCAACTGAAACGAGACACTACCACTGGGGGTAGTCAGCTTTATTTGGCTAGATTTTTCTTCTTCGCTAAATGTCGCAGTTACATCTGCCGCATTCTGCAACGCAAAGGTGATTACTTTGCGCGTGGTGTTGAGTGAGCGCCAATAGTCCGCAAACGTATCATCGGCATTGATGACAGCTATACCTTTGTCAGTCAGGCCTTCAAAGATTTCACCTTTTGCTTTAGCAATATTCTCGCGCGAGCCGAGCTCACCGATGTGAGCGGTTCCTGCATTGTTGATCACCGCCACATTGGGTTGTGCAATATTGCTTAAATAGGCAATTTCACCTAAGTGATTCATGCCCATTTCCAGCACGATCTGCTGATGCTGTGCACGCGCTTTTAGCAAGGTGAGTGGCATGCCTATATCGTTATTAAGATTACCCTGCGTAGCATGCACAGCAGCGCTATCACCTAAGGCCGCTGTTAATATCGCATTCAGCATTTCTTTGGTCGTGGTTTTACCATTACTGCCGGTGATGGCTGTAATGGGCGCATGTAATTGCTGGCGCCAATGATTGGCTAATTTTCCTAAGGCTAATCGTGCATCCGTCACCAACACAGCAGGACTGACAGCTTGCGTTGCATCTGAAATCATCACAGCTGCGGCACCAAGCTTCAGCGCCTCCGCTGCAAATGTATTGCCATCAAAGCGCTCGCCTTGAATGCCCACAAACAATTGCCCAGCTTGAATACGACGACTGTCCGTATCCACAGACTGTATACGCACATCATCACTTAGTAAGGTGCCGCCTACTGCTTTTGCAATTTCAGAGAGCATCATCATAGGGCTATCTCTTGGTAGGTTTCCAAAGCAAGCTCGGCTTGTTTCGCGTCACTAAAATAGTGCCGCACACCCGCAACTTCTTGATAGTCTTCATGGCCTTTGCCAGCAATCAGTACAACATCGCCCACTTTTGCTGACAATATGCCAATCGCAATCGCGTTGGCACGGTCTAGCTCCACCACATAGTGACCATCCATCCCTTTGACGATATCGTTAACAATGTCCTGCGGATTTTCATTACGTGGGTTATCCGTCGTCACTACAATCGCATGCGCATGTTTGCTAACGATTTTGCCCATTTTGGCGCGTTTACCTTGATCACGGTCTCCACCGCAGCCAAATACACACACCAATTTAGACTTGGTTTGGGCTTTCAATGTTTTCAGCACTTTATCCAGCGCATCCGGGGTATGTGCATAATCCACAACGACCAGCGGCTTATTGCCGCCACCCAGCATTTGCATGCGCCCATTCACCGGCTTCAGGTGGCCAATTGCTTCAATCGCATCTTTAAATGCCACATCCGATACCAATAAAGTGGCTAACACAGCCAAGCTGTTATACACATTAAATTCACCGATCAGATTCACCACCACATCGGCATCGCCATATGGCGTCGTCACCTGCATCTCAAAGAACGTATCATGCAGTTCAACTTTTGTTGCACGTACTTCGCCCGAGTGAATGCCATAGGTAATCACATGCTGATGATCTGCATTCAACTTGTCTGCAATTTGCTGACCAAACGGATCATCGTAATTCACCACACTCGCTTTTAGGCTTGGCCATGCAAACAGCTTTTCTTTGGCCGCTTGGTAAGCCTCCATGGTCTTGTGATAATCCAAATGGTCTTGCGTCAGATTGGTAAACACCGCCACATCAAATTCCACACCATTCAAACGCCCTTGATCTAAACCATGAGACGACACTTCCATCGCTACCACGTTAGCCTTAGCGTTGAGATATCGCGCCAAGGTTTTCTGTAATTCAATTGGACCAGGTGTGGTATTCGTCGTAGGATCTAACGCACTTAGAAAACCATTGCCCAACGTACCTACTACCGCTGCGCGTCGTTGTAAATAATCAAACGCTTGTGCTAACCAATGCGTGACCGAAGTTTTACCGTTGGTACCTGTCACACCGATGGTCCAGAGCGAGGCAGACGGCTTCTTGTAGAATTGGCTTGCAATATGTCCTGCTTGCAGTTTCAGCTGTGGAATCGCAATGTTTTTCACATCCCAGTCTGCATTCCATGTAAAGCCATCTTCGTCCCACACCACAGCAACAGCACCTTTTTTGATGGCATCTGCAATGTATTCTCGCCCATCTGAATACTGGCCAGGGTAAGCAATGAATAAGCTGTTTTTCTCCACCAAACGGCTATCAGAGGTGATGCTGGCAATAGGCGCTTTGATCACATAACGTGTCATACCACCTCCTTCACATCGACCACATCAGCCGGGATCACTACATTATTATTAGGTGCATCTTGTGGGACTGAAAGCATGCGTAAGGCATCTGCCATCACCGCGCTAAACACAGGCGCAGCTACGGTGCCTCCATAATATTCACCAGATGTTGGCTCATCAATCATCACCGCCATAATGAGTTTTGGATTAGAAGCGGGCGCCATGCCTACAAAAGAACCGACGTATTTGTCTTTTTCATAGCCAGTTGGCCCCAATTTGTGCGCAGTACCCGTTTTACCTGCTACCCGATAGCCTGCTACTTGCGCGCGCAAAGCAGTGCCGCCAGGTTGCACGACCAACTCCAACATATCTTTCATATCGTTTGCCACCTTGGCAGAAAACACCTGTTGTCCCACAGGTGTTTCGTTTGATTTAAGCAAGGTCACTGGTTTTAACTCACCTTCATTGGCAAACACGGTATAGGCACGTGCCAACTGCAACAATGTGAGGCTTATGCCATGCCCGTAAGACATGGTGGCCTGTTCTATCGGACGCCAGGACTTGTAATTCCTCAAGCGACCTGACGCCTCCCCGGGAAAACCAACATGCGTAGGCGTACCAAATCCCAATTGATGAAAGGTGCTCCAAAGCGCTTCTTTTCTTAAACTTAACGCCATTTTGGCCGAACCCACGTTAGAGGATTTCTGTATCACTTCTGTCACAGTCAAAATGCCATGCGGATGCGCATCATGAATCACCGCTGGACCAATCGCCATATAGCCAGGTGCAGTTTGAATTTGGGTTTCTGGCTTGTAATCACCAAACTCCATCGCAGCCGCTGCAGTCATAGGTTTTAATGTAGAGCCCGGCTCAAACATATCGGTAATTACGCGGTTACGCGTCTTACCTTTGATATTCACTGGATTGTTGGGGTTATACGTAGGCAAGTTGACCATCGCTAGCACCTCGCCTGTTTTAGCGTCTAGCACGACCGCGGCACCTGCCTTCGCTTTGTGCTTTTCTATGGCCTTTGTAAGCTCTCTAAAAGCCAAGTACTGAATTCTGCGGTCGATACTTAACACCAAATCGTGTCCGTCTTGTGGTACCTTCACCGCCTCCAGATCTTCTACGATACGACCCTTTCTATCCTTAATCACACGTCGACTGCCTGATTTTCCAGACAAATGTGCATTCTTGGCTAATTCAAACCCCTCTTGCCCATTGTCATCAATCCCGGTGAACCCCACCACGTGCGCAGCCACATCGCCTGCTGGATAAAAACGCTTATATTCTCGTTGCATGAAAATACCTGGGATTTCCAAGCTCATGACTTGTGCTGCCAAATCGGGTGATATGCGGCGTTTGATATACACGAACTCGCGCTGTGTGTTCGCCACTTTCTTATCAAATTCTTTTGTTTTCAATCCCAATAATTTCACCAAAGCCTGCTTTTGCTTGGCATTGATTTCCATGTCTGGTGGACTCGCCCAAATGGATTCCACAGGACTACTGATCGCCAACAGCTCGTCGTTGCGGTCTACGATTTTTCCGCGATAAGCTGGTAGCGTCATGGTACGGCTGTAGCGCGCATCGCCTTTTTTCTGCAAAAAATCCTTGTGCAGACTTTGCAAGTACACACCGCGTGCAAACAAACCTAAAAAGCCAAGCAATACGGCAATAAGCAACAGCCTGCGTCTCCACGCAGGCAGCTTTACCATTCGATGCTGACTTTGTTTTAATAACATAACAACCTAACGTTCACTCTCTAACTGAATCACCTGAATACGTTTCACATCTGGCACTTGCATGCGCAACTTTTGCTGCGCATACTCCTCTAGGCGAGAATGCATCGCCCAAGTACTTTGCTCTAATTGCAATTGACCAAGCTCGGTTTGATAACCAGTAGCCAATGCCTCTTGATTTTCTAGCTCTATATAGAGCTTGCGAGCTTTATGCTGTGCAGTCACCACACCCAACGCCACCAATATCAAGACACCAAATAAAATCAAGTTGATTTTGGTCATAGCACTGCCGTTCTTTGCGCCACACGCATCACCGCACTTCGAGCACGCGGGTTACGTTTTACTTCCTCTTCACTCGGCTTAATGGCGCGCCCAACAGCAGTTAACCTTGGCTGGGGCAAATCTTTAGCCTTAATCGGAAAGCGGCTTGGCAAATCGTCACGCAACGCTTCACCTTGAATAAATCGCTTCACAATGCGGTCTTCAAGCGAATGAAAACTTATCACCACCAAGCGTCCACCCGCTCGCAATAGCCCCATGCACTTAGGTAAAATTAGCGATAATTCCTCAAGCTCTTGATTGATGAAAATCCGTAAAGCTTGAAAGGTGCGCGTGGCTGGGTTCTGCCCCGGTTCAATCTTTGGGATTGCACTTGCCACGATCTTGGCAAGCTGTCCTGTAGTGGTGATGGCATGCCCATCTTCGCGCTCTTTAATAATCGCCCTTGCAACCTGCTTAGCAAACCGTTCTTCACCATAATGTTTAATCACCTCTCCCAATTGTTTTTCAGAAACAGTCGCCAACCACTCAGCCGCTGTTTTCCCCTTTGTTTGGTCCATACGCATATCCAATGGGCCGTCAAACCTAAAACTAAAACCGCGATCCGCCTCGTCAATTTGTGGCGATGAAATGCCCAAATCCAACAAAATGCCGTCTACCTGCTGCACACCTAACTCACCCAATACTTCTTCTATCTCAGAGAAATGGCGATGCTTAATATGAAAGCGTGCATCTTGAACAGCCTGACCCGCAGCGAAAGCAGCCATATCTCTATCCATGCCAATCAACTGACCTTTTTCACCCAACCCAGACAAAATAAGACGGCTATGTCCGCCACGGCCAAAGGTGCCGTCCACATAAATGCCATCCGATTTAATCTCCAGCGCATCCACCGCTTCTTGCAACAACACCGTAATATGAGACGCAGACTGTTCCGAGAGTGGCGCCGACACTGAGGCTGAGTTGGGCGCCGAGAGAGCGCCCTTCATCATAGTGAAAAACCTTCTAGTTCTTGCGGGATGACAAGCTGCTCAGCATCCATCAGCCTTTCAAGCTGCTGATCCCAAGCGACAACATCCCACAATTCAAAGTGACTGCCTTGTCCAACTAACATCACTTCTTTATCTAACCGGGCAAACTTGCGCAACACTGAAGACACCAATAAACGGCCAGCATTATCCAAAGTCAGCACATCGGCCTGACCAACAATCATGCGCTGAATTGCACTGATTTGTGGATTAAAGCTGGACAAACTGGTGAGCTTTGATTCAATCGGCGTCCAAGCTTCTTTTGGATAAAGGATCAGGCAACGATGTGGGTGTGCCGTAAGCACCACCTCACCCACGCCACCTGCGGTCAGGGCGTCACGATGCTTGGCCGGCACTGCAAGCCTACCTTTCGCATCCATACTGAGTTGTGTCGCCCCACGAAACATCAAACTTAACCCTTATATTTTTACAACATGCCACTGAAGAACTGATGCGCATTATTGACGAAAATTCTCCACAATTCAACACAAAAATCCTCTTTTAAACACTATAGTTAAAAAAATATGCCTTTGCAAGCGGTATATGTAGATTTCTCTTTATAAGACAATGACTTATCGCATTTTTACAAATAAGTTAATGGTGATTAAAATCAATAAGATACGACGATAATTGCATGTGCAATATCACGTTACATCAGCATGTGATTGAATTGCATGAAAGTGGGGATTTTGGTCAAAAACTGGAGCACCTGGGTAGCCTGCCCTCCAATTTTGGGGATTGTGAAATGGTCGCAGATTGATAGTATTTAATGATGAGTTATTTAACGGTATTCATAACTCATCCCTCCGCCGCACCTCACAAATGGGGTGCGGATTTTTTTGCGCGTAGCAAATAGACATGCCAACTTTAAGTTGGACGATTTGAAAAAGTAAAAAAGCTAGCCGATAAGCCGGGTTCTGTCGCACATTACTGTGCGTAACAGTCATTCATCTAGGCACACGATTGCTCGTGCGCTCAAGCAACCTACCCGCTGGTAGCGCGAGCCACGCCTCATTCACCAAAGTGAATACACCAGCCTATTTGGTCTTGCTGCAGATGGAGGTTACCGCGTTTCACCATAACTTAATATGCTCGTCTCTGTGGCCCTATTCCTCGCCTCACGGCGTACGGCCGTTAGCCGTCATCTTGCTCTATGCAGCCCGGACTTTCCTCCCCTCGCTTGCGCAAGCGGCGACTGTCTAGCTAGCTTTTGGCTATTTTAACACGCAACATCACCTAATCCTTGATCACAATAATTCAATGTGTAATTGGCCGCATCCGATATAGATGGGCAAAGATATCGCATATAAAGTGCGAAGCAACACTTTCAGCAATATTGTTGAATAGTTTGAAGTGTTGTATAACGTGATTAAGTGAGCGCGCGCAATCCGCCAATACCTCATTGCCAAATGAACAAAAAATGCGCGCAACATTGGGTGGAATTGTTAAAATTGCACCTCTTGCATGGCTGAATGACTACTTTGCCTACTGTCCATACAGGCATTGAAAATACAACATACGCGCATTTAGGCGATGCTAAATCAACATAGATATACTCACAAATAACGTTAAAAAAACGCCTGCGTTTGAGGTCTTCAGGTACACATCAATCACGGAACAAATCGATATGTCACAGTAACAACCTACATAACATACAGTTCAAGGCATTATATTTGCACCATGGGAACGCGCTTTTCGCAGAGCGCTATCCCCTTTTGAAGAATTCATCCATCAACAAAGCACCAGTGGATTGCTGTTGATGGCCGCGGCCATCCTTGCATTGTTCTTGGCAAACAGTGAGTTTGCAGAAACCTATTTGCATACCATTCACACCCCAGCTTTTGTAGGCATTGGTAGCTGGGGTATCAACATGAGCCTTCATCACTGGGTGAATAATGGGCTGATGGCCTTGTTCTTGTTTGTGGTTGGTTTAGAGCTGAAACGCGAGATCATGGTGGGTGAGTTATCAGACATCAGACAAGCGGCGCTACCAATTTTTGCTGTAGTCAATGCTGGCATACCAATTCAATTAGGCACATTAGGTGACACGATGACTGACCCGGTGATGCTTGGCGTCATGCTAGAGCTGTTGTTTGGAAAATTCATTGGGATTACTGGTGCATGCTGGCTAGCCAATCGTTTTGGGGTTGCGCAATTGCCAACCGCAAGACGCTTTAGCCAAATTGCAGCCGTATCTGTATTGGGCGGCATAGGCTTTACGATGTCTATATTTATTGCCGAGCTAGGTTTCCCTGGCCATCCTGAATATCTACTTATGGCAAAAACGGGCGTACTAGCCGGCTCATTACTTGCTGGCCTATTAGGCTTTGCGTGGTTATGGTGGCTGGGTCGTGACACGCAGACACCAGCCAACGTTCAAGTCTAACGACCAACAGAAACAGGTTAAGCCAGCTTCCAAGCAATAGACTGGCCAGCTCTTAACGGCACTAGGACATCCCCGTCATAAGGGATGCTCTCGGGTACAGTCCATGCGGTCTTTTGCAAGGTAATGTTAGTCTCGTTGACTGGCAAACCGTAGAAATTTGCGCCATATATGCTGGCAAACCCTTCCAGCTTATCTAATGCATTCGCCGCATCAAAAGCTTCTGCATACAACTCAATGGCCGCATGTGCGGTATACATGCCAGCGCAACCACAGCTACTTTCTTTAGCTGATCGCGCATGTGGTGCACTGTCGGTACCCAAGAAAAATTTGGGATTTGCAGAGATCGCCGCATTGACTAGCGCTTGGCGGTGTTCTTCACGTTTCAATACTGGCAAACAATAATGATGCGGGCGAATGCCGCCGGTGAACATTGCATTACGGTTCATCAGTAAATGATGGGCGGTAATCGTAGCTGCGATATGATCCTCTGCCGCAATCACAAAGTCAGCGGCATCTTTGGTGGTGATATGCTCAAACACCACCTTCAAACACTGGAATTTTTGCAACAATGGTCGCATGATTTTATCAATGAATACTTTTTCTCGATCAAATACATCGACGTGGGCATCGGTCACTTCTGCATGCACCAGCAACGGCAACCCTACTTTTTCCATCACCTCTAACGCTTTCACACAATGCCCTAAGTTGCTGACACCAGAGTCTGAATTAGTGGTGGCGCCCGCTGGATACAACTTTACCCCATGAATCATGCCACTCTCTTTTGCTCTGACAATTTCATCCGCAGAGGTGTTATCGGTTAGGTACAATGTCATCAATGGCTCAAACTGCATTCCTGCTGGTATGGCTTGCAAAATGCGTTGACGATACGCTAGAGCCAAAGCCGTGGTCGTGACGGGAGGGCGCAAGTTAGGCATGACGATGGCGCGCGCGAAACGCGCCGCCGTATCAGGCAATACAGCTTTTAAAGCAGCACCATCGCGCAAATGTAAGTGCCAGTCATCTGGCCGTCTAATGGAAATCGTTGTCATTTTCTGATCTTAACTCAATTAAAAATATGTATATGCTTATGGCAGATTAAGCAGTCATGCTAATCACTTGCCTCTTTCATCTTAAGCGCCAATTCATACAAAGCATTTTTTTTGGCACCAGTAATTTCTGAGGCCAATTTTGCTGCCTGCTTTAAGGGCAAAGCCTCTAACAATAATCGCAAGACGCGCTCTGCTGCTTGATCTACTTCTACAGCTAATTGTGGTGGCGCTGCTTCTACCAACAGCACAAACTCCCCACGTTGTTGGTTGGTATCATGCGCCAACCAAGCACCAGCATCACTCAGCGCACAACGATGAATGGTTTCAAACGTTTTTGTCAACTCACGTGCGATAGTAATTCTGCGTTCGGTACCCAGTATTTTTGCCAAGTCTTGCACACACTCCACAATACGATGTGGCGCCTCATAAAACACCAAGGTAATATCCAAAGCCTGCAAACTTTCCAGCTTTTTTCGCCGTTGTGCACCACTGGCAGGCAAGAACCCTACAAACATAAATCCATTATCGGTGATACCTGACGCAGACAGTGCAGCAATCACCGCACTTACACCAGGGATAGGCACCACTTTCACCCCTTGCGACATCAACACATCCACGACGACCGCCCCAGGATCACTGATACCAGGGGTGCCGGCATCCGTAATCAATGCAACATGCTCACCTTGCTGGATGCGCTGCAGTAATAACTGTGCAGATTGCTGTTCGTTATGTTCATGTACAGCCATCAGCTTTTTAGAAATACCAAAATGTGAGAGCAATCCTGTACTGTGTCGCGTATCTTCTGCGGCAATGACATCCACTTGCTTTAATGTGTCAATTGCACGCAAAGTCATGTCACCTAAGTTCCCTATCGGTGTGGCAACCACATATAATATGCCTTGTTCTTTCATCCGTGCATTTTAAGCGAAAGCCCCTACAAAACCTATGAAAATCATCGCCTATGAAGCTGAACATAGATAATCCAGGACTAGCCGCAGAAAAAATAGCTGCAACTTTTTTAGCGCAACAAGGACTTAAGTTAATCACAACCAATTTTCATTGCCGTTATGGTGAAATAGATTTAATTATGCAAGAAGGTAAAACTTTGGTGTTTGTAGAAGTACGATTAAGAACCAACGCCAGATTCGGCTCTGCAGCAGTCAGCATCACACCTCACAAACAGCAAAAGCTTATCCATACAGCACAATTTTACTTACAACAGCACGCCATTCAATCACCTTGCCGCTTCGACGCTGTACTGATGCACAAAGCGGATTACACGCAGATCGAATGGCTGCGTAATGCAATCGAAACATAAAAAGCGTATCATTTCACCTAAGTGTTAAGGGGCATGAGTACGTAGCAGTCACCACCATGATCACAATAAAACACTAACTTTTGAGGAGTACACAATGCATTTATTGACCAAGCTTATTTTATCTTCCGCACTCGCTACCCAGCTTGTTGCATGCGTTCCAGCCGTGATTGGCGGAGCTGCAGCAGGGGGCGCTATGGCCTCTGATAGAAGAACTTCTGGTATTTTTTTGGAAGATGAGAATATTGAATTGAAAGCTGTGAAAAAAATGGAAACCAACTTGGGAGAATACTCTCATGTCAACGTCACCAGCTATAACCGCAATATCCTATTAACAGGCGAAGTGCCTGATGATGCAAAAAAAGCCTTGGCTGAGAGCCTGTTAGGCGAGATTCCAAATATTCGTCAAGTCACCAATGAAATCACAGTCGAACCAAAAACATCACTGTCTACCCGTAGCAATGACACTTACATCACCTCTAAAATTAAAACCATGTTTGTGACAGAAAACCGCTTCCCGGCAAACCTTGTCAAAATCGTCACAGAAAATAGCGTGGTCTATCTCATGGGCCTTGTAACCAAGGAAGAAGCGGAAGCTGCCGTCGACATCGCTAGAAACACCAGCGGTGTGACAAAAGTCGTCAAAGTATTTGAATATATCAACTAATTACTACCTAAGCACTGGAAGAACTATGGCAACACAAGAAATCATTATTCAGGGTCTCACCCTAGCTGGAAAACCTTTTCGCCCGAGTGATTGGGTGGACCGTATGTGTAGCTCATATGCCAGCTTTGGTGATGATAAAAAATTACGTTACTCGCCTTATTTAAAACCTAAACTAGTCGACAACGTGCGCTGCTTGGCAGTAGACATGAAATTAAAAGACGTGAATCCAGAAGGCTTCGAGCAGCTGATTCAGTTTGCTAATGAAAACCAGCTGGGCATTTTGAATGAGGCTGGTGAGCAAATCACGATCTCGGCTTAAAGCAGTTTATTTCATTAACCCTTCTAAATACTGTTTGGTCACTAATCCACGCTTTATCTTGACCAACTCACCGCGTGGGTTATACACAAAAGTCGTTGGCAGTGCATCTGCACTGCCAATTTGAGACTTCACTTGATCATCACCCAACACAATCGGGTAAGACATCAACATATCGTCTACGTACTCAAACACTTCCTTCTCAGAATCAAAATCAAACACGACACCAATCACCACCACGTCTGTTTTTTTTCTACTGTCATAGAGTGCAACCAAGTCTGGCACCTCCTCCAAGCAGGGTGGGCACCACGTCGCCCAATAATTGACGAACACCCATTTGCCTTTATATTGGGAAAGTAGATGTTGCTTACCAGTGGTGTCCCGTAACACAAACTCTTTAAACGCTTGCGGGAACTTATCTTTAGCCCATACTGGCGTGTTACCAACGATCAAACCTATGACCAGTACCGCTATTTTTAGCAATTTCAATGGAAACCTCAGAAACGTTTTGCAGATGAGTGACAAATTCTATTCTTTTAATTAATATCCTAACAGTCCTTGGGAGTGAAAGTATGTCGTTAAGTATTAACCTTGCACCGCTAGAAACAGAATCTGTTGCGACTGCTGAAACACGCCCCCAAAAGGTAATCGAATTCACAAAACATATCAGCCATTTGGATACTTTCCAGGCCGCCTCTCGCTTATTAGCCGAGCTAAAAGCATTAAATCGCCAGAAGATAGATACAGACACGCGGATTGAAACATTAGAACTGTATCGAAAGATTACTCATGAGCTTGGGCATGATTTAGAAGAAGTTTACGGCAACGCGCAAGTCCCGATGCCAGAAGAAGCTAACAATTATGCGGCATTAGCAGAGGCGATATGGTTAGAAACAGGCTATGGTTACAAACGTGCATTACTAGACTTAAAGCAAAAGCTCATTAATTTTCAAGAGAACAAGCAGCATTCACTTGTTATTTTACGCATCATTGAGGCGCTCAAAAATGAGGCGCTAGTGAACTACTTATGTTACACACCACCGTCAGACACACTGTGGTCAGATTTACATAAAGTCTATTTCCACGCCTTGCAACTCGGCATTGAGGATATAGAAGTACTTGACCATGCACTTAGCCCCTTTGGCAAAACCATCCACTTGGTTTACATCCAAACCTTGCTCATGAATCTCGCCAATCCACAACGTCTCAGTAAATCCAATATTCGAAAAATGTCCCATTATGTCGGCAGTCTTGCAAAATTTGCTGAACTGCGTGGCATGGGCCTCATTGAAAAACCAATGGGCGTATTTTTAATCGAGTTAGACTCCAAAAAGCCGCCTGTTCCCTACTTAAAAAACAGAAACACACCCAGTATAGAAACTGATATTTTACTTGTCACAGTAGAAGTTGCACGCCATATCCATCAACAACTTAAATATATTCAGGAAGCCAAAACACAAACCAGCGAGCCATTACCTGCATCCGCATTAGAAATTGTAGATGAAGAGTTACTCAAGCACCTGATCAAATACTTTGGCGTCACTACATCAAGGGCATTTGCAAGGGTAGAAAAAAAACAAGCCGCCGAATTGGCCATTGGCTTAGAAGCCGCATCTATTTTATTCAGATCTACCAAACGCGCGAAAGAAGAAGTGCGCTCTTACTGGGAAATCATGAATACCAGCCCAGATGGTTACGCCTTACGCACAACCAACTTACATGATCTCAGAATATCTGTAGGTGAGTTAGTCAGCGTCAAAGAGAGCGAACACAGCCCTTGGGTATTGGGATATATAGTTTGGCTCATCACCAAATCCCAACACATCGAGGCGGGAATCAAATTATTAGCACCTAGCGCAACATCAGTCACGGTCAAATCCCCATCGAACAACATTACCTACAATGCATTACTATTGCCTAGCATCAAAGCATTGAGCATGCCTATTACCCTCATCACTGAATATGGATACCTTGAAGAAAATAGCATTGCTGAGATAAAAGACGGCAATAAAAAATCTAAGCTAAAAATCAAACAGTTAGTGGAACGCAGTGCCTGCCTAGATCGTTTTGAATACAGCTTGATTCAAGAGGATTTATCTTGATATACTATGGATAACATCTGGCATTCGTCCAAACACATTTATATTTTCTATTCTTACCTTTACGGTTTAAGTAATTTCTTACGAGGCAACAATGAGCGAACATATTATTCATTTAAGTGATGAGGGGTTTGAACAAGAAGTTCTGCAATCACCCATCCCTGTATTAGTTGACTACTGGGCAGAGTGGTGCGGGCCGTGTAAAATGATTGCCCCTATTCTTGATGACATCAGCAAAGAATATGCTGGTCGTTTAAAGATTGCAAAACTCAATATTGATGACAATCAACAAACACCACCAAAATACGGTATTCGTGGCATTCCAACGCTCATGCTGTTTAAAAATGGCAATGTGGAAGCCACCAAAGTGGGCGCATTATCAAAATCTCAACTCACGGCGTTTATTGACAGCAACATTTAATTAGCACTAATATCACTATCTGGTTTCTTAAACGCTAGAAACCAGATTCCTCAAAATTCAATCATTCTCTTGTAAGACTCATCTCTAGCGAGCAACCTCATGCATTTATCCGATTTAAAACATCTCCCAGTGACCGAACTTGTCGACATGGCAATCGCCAATGAAATTGAAAACGCAAGTCGAATGCGGAAACAGGATGTCATCTTTGCTATCTTGAAAAATAAAGCAAAGAAAGGTGACAGCATATTTGGCGATGGCACGTTGGAAGTGTTACAGGATGGATTTGGATTTCTGCGCTCACCTGATACGTCATACTTAGCGGGCCCTGATGATATCTATGTTTCGCCTTCGCAAATTCGTCGTTTTAATTTACACACTGGCGATAGCATTCAGGGCGAGATTCGCACACCCAAAGACGGTGAACGTTACTTTGCGCTGGTAAAAGTTGATATGGTGAATGGCGAAGCGCCAGAAAACACCAAACATAAAATTTTATTCGAGAATCTAACACCATTATTCCCTACGCGCCCCATGATATTGGAGCGCGACATCCGTGGCGAAGAAAATGTCACCAGCCGCGTCATTGATATGATTGCCCCAATAGGTCGTGGTCAGCGTGGTTTGCTAGTCGCAAGCCCTAAAAGCGGTAAAACCGTCATGATGCAAAATATTGCGCATGCCATTACCGCCAACCATCCTGATGTTATTCTGATTGTGCTACTGATAGATGAGCGTCCTGAAGAGGTCACAGAAATGACGCGCTCAGTGCGTGGTGAAGTTGTCGCATCTACATTTGATGAGCCCGCGACGCGCCACGTGCAAGTAGCGGAAATGGTACTGGAAAAAGCTAAGCGTCTCGTTGAGCATAAAAAAGATGTGGTAATTCTATTAGACTCTATTACGCGATTAGCACGTGCATACAACACGGTTATTCCTTCATCAGGCAAAGTGTTAACGGGCGGTGTAGACGCCAATGCGTTACAAAAACCAAAACGTTTTTTTGGCGCAGCCCGAAATGTTGAAGAAGGTGGCTCACTGACAATTATCGCTACAGCACTAGTTGATACCGGTTCGCGTATGGACGACGTAATTTACGAAGAATTCAAAGGCACTGGCAACATGGAAATCCATCTTGACCGTCGTATGGCCGAAAAACGGATTTACCCTGCTATCAATGTCAATAAGTCTGGCACACGTCGTGAAGAGTTGCTCATTGAAAAAGATGTATTACAAAAAATATGGGTATTACGCAAATTACTCTATCCAATGGACGACTTGGAAGCAATGGAATTCTTGCTTGATAAAATCAAAGCCACAAAAAATAATGCGGATTTCTTTGATAGCATGCGCCGCGGTTAATTTTTATCTCGAAAATTCTTAATTATTTATAGTGTTATTATAATTGCAGCTATTCCTTAGCTGCGAATTATCACCTGATTGCGAAATGCGACGCATTTGAAACTGCACTACTAGTTACTTATAAACAAGCTTTTATGGCTAGTTTAGTTTGCAAAAACAAAAAAAGTAATACATAATGCACGGTTTACTGCAACTGCTTAATATAGAGAGAAAAGCATGAAAGCTGAAATTCACCCAAATTACCCAGAAATTAATATTACTTGTAGCTGCGGCAACAAGTTTAAAACACGCTCCACAAATGGCCGTGACTTGAATATTGAAGTTTGCTCACAATGCCACCCGTTCTACACAGGCAAGCAAAAAATTGTAGATACGGCTGGTCGTGTTGAGAAATTCCGCCAAAAATACGGCATGTAATGACGATTGTTGGTTTAAAAAGGCAGCCTAGCTGCCTTTTTTGTTTTTTTTCTATACTATTTAGTTATCTTTAGCACCTCACTCATATCATGCGATTTGACTTAGATCATGACTGGCAAGGCAACATGGCGACGCCACGGGCGCGGATTGGTGAGCGTGCAAAAACACATCTCTTAATCGTACTATGCGCTATTTGGTTGTTGTTTGGATTGGTGGGACATTCTCCATGGAAACCATTTGAATCACAATCGATTAGCATTATCAAACAGATTATAGAAGGCGGTAGCTGGCTGACGCCGATTGCGGTGAGTCACGTACACCTTGAGAACCCACCACTCTACTACCTCGTAGCCGCAGCATTTTCGTCTGTTTTAAATCCAATAGTCTCAATCCATGATGCCGCTAGATTAAGCTCTGGGGTCTGGATGCTGATGACATTACTCATGATAGGCATGACAGGACGTGAGTTATGGGATAAAGGTATCGGTCGCCAAACCACTTTTGTCTTTATCGGCTGCTTAGGATTGGTTATTAGCGCACACACGATGATGCCTGCAGTCTCTGCACTGACTGGTTTAACCACCGCATTTTATGCACTTGCACTGTCTAAGCGCCGCCCTTACCGTGCATCCATTTTATTGGGCTTAGGTCTTGCTGTTAGTTTCTTATCGACGGGGTTATTACCAGCATTGATCATCTTGTGCACTTGCATTGCATTACCACTCTTATTTGAGCATTGGCGCAGCAGACATTTTTTGGTGGTATCCATGCTTGCAGCGTTAGTCGCAAGCCCTTTGATACTTATTTGGGCAATTTCAAGCTGGTTATACGCACCTGAGCTTTTGTCAGGCTGGTGGATCAACAGCCTCTCTGAATTCAATCAAAGCCTGCATCTATATTTCTTAAGAACATTGCTGTGGTACGCATGGCCAGCCCTTCCACTTGCGCTATGGGGTCTATGGCGCTTTCGGTCTCAACTATTGCTCAAGCCACGCTTTCAGTTGATGTTGGTGTTTTTTGTGGTGGCATTAGTATTGATTGGATTGGGTGCCGAACGCAAAGAAGTCTTTGCTTTACCCTTACTTATCCCTCTAACGGCCATGGCCGGCGGTAGCATTGAAACCTTAAAGCGGGGTGCCGCAGGGGCACTAAATTGGTTTGGCCTTATTTTATTTGGCATATTGAGTGGTTTAACATGGCTGGGCTGGACAGCAATGATGACTGGCAGTCCCAGCAAAATCAAAGAGCGGTTAACGTATTTATCCGGGTTAACGCATCTTGAGTTTGGTATGTTCGCGTTTATCGTTGCATCTGCAGTCACACTAATTTGGTTATTTGCGATTTTCAGATCTCAACATTCTAACCGTTCCGCTGCTACCAACTGGGCGATTGGCATGACATGCGTCTGGACTTTGCTGATGACATTATGGCTACCCATGATTGAATCTGCGCGTGGTTATCAAACGGTATTTTCGGATCTTAAAGCAGCATTACCGACTGGCTTTGCTTGTGTAAACAGTCTGCACCTAGGTGAACCTCAACAAGACTTGCTGCATTATTTTGCGGACATTAAAACCCATCCACTTGAAACAGAGCAGCAACTCAATTGTGACTTATATCTTATTCAGGATAACAGTAGCAAAGGAAGAGAAACACCAGGAAGCGATTGGCAATTAGTTTGGCAAGGCCGTCACATAAGTGAGCGTCGTGAAGGCTTTAGATTATTCCTAAGAGCGCAATAGTCATCAAATAATTTTCATAGAACTCGTATACGAGCAACACAACATTCAAGCCTTATGCAATATGTTGTTGTATTGCGTCGATTACTCTCGGATGAAGACCTGTTCCTTGCTGTTGCTTGACGTGCGCAACAATGGATTTAATCATGACCGAATTCCAAAAGCGCTGTAAATGATTGGCTATGTCTTTTTTGGCGAGTTCTGCATCAGGATAAGCTTCAAAAAAATCACCTATCTGGTTCGCCATCTTAATTAGTTTTTCTATTTCCATCTTAATCTGCTTTAACTGTTTCTATTTAAAATATAGTGCTAAATCATTCTGTCGGCATGACTATAGGCCACTAATTGTTGATTACGCACGAAGCCCAATAATGTAATGCGCGAAGCTTCTGCAATCCGCACGGCTAAACCAGTGGGCGCAGAAATCGCTGCCAGCAAGTCAAACCCAGCCATCGCCACCTTTTGTACCATCTCGTAGCTAGCACGGCTGGTAGTCAAAATAAAACCGCCCTGCTGTTCCTGTTTAGCCAGTGCGCCTATCAGTTTATCCAACGCATTGTGCCGCCCTACATCTTCTCTCAACAAGCCGATGTCGCCATTCGTTTGCGCCCAAGCACAAGCATGTGTCGCGCCTGTCACACGTTGTAACTGCTGCAACGATTGCATTGCTTGGTGCGCCTTAAACACACTGTGCATAGCAATAGTAGTGTGTGGTGTATCTGCCGTAGCGTCCGTTTCAGGTAAGCGAAATACTTGGCTTAAACTTTCAGCGCCACATAAGCCGCAGCCCGTGCGCCCCACCAAACTACGTCTACGCGCTTTTAAATGGACGAACTGTTCAGTTGCAATCTCTAAATGCAGTTCTATGCCGTTGTGGTGTGTTTGAATCTCAACGGCATACAAATCACTTTTTTGCTGCAAAATACCCTCAGTCAGTGAAAACCCAAGTGCAAAATCCTCTAAATCCTGCGGGCTAGCCAACATCACAGCATGCGACACACCGTTATACACCAACGCGACGGGGACTTCTTCGGCCAACTGATCGGTGACTTGCTTAAAGTGTCCATCTCGCCACTGCTTCACCGAATACGATTGCGCACTTAATTGCTGTTCGAGCGCGTCTTGTGCAAACCAATCAGTCATGGCGTTGATAGTCGGTGGCGCATGTTTACACCAATTATTCGACGACTGCCGGCTTGGCTGGCAATATGCCCGTTAGGTGAATTTGCGATTCACTAAACTCTTGGTATTCCTGTTGCCAGTTAGAAAGCTGATTCACCCGTGACACTTGTACGGCCGTCACTTTGTATTCAGGACAATTGGTCGCCCAGTCTGAGTTATCCGTGGTAATGACGTTAGCGCCAGATTCAGGATGGTGGAACGTGGTATACACCACACCTGGCTGCACGCGCTCAGTAATAGTAGCGCGCAGCACTGTCTCACCAGCACGACTGGTAATGCCCACCCAGTCACCCTCATGGATTCCACGATCTTCTGCGTCATGTGGATGTATTTCAATTAAATCCTCTTTGTGCCAAGCGACGTTTTGAGTACGGCGCGTTTGCGCACCCACGTTATATTGCGACAAAATACGACCTGTCGTCAGTATGAGTGGGTATTTCGCATTCACTTTCTCAGTCGTCGGCACATATTGCGTCACAAAGAACTTGCCTTTGCCGCGTACAAATTCGTCTACGTGCATGGTCGGCGTACCTTCTGGCGCTTCATCATTACAAGGCCATTGAATACTACCCAACTCATCCAGTTTCTTAAAGCTGACGCCTTTGAATGTGGGCGTGAGTGCTGCAATTTCATCCATGATTTCACTGGCATGGTTGTATTTCATTTCGTAACCCAAAGCTGCGGAGAATTTTGCAGTAATTTCCCAATCTTCCATGCCATTTTTAGGGGTCATGACACGACGCACAGGCGAGATACGACGCTCAGCATTGGTAAACGTACCACTTTTCTCTAGGAATGAGGCCCCTGGGAAGAATACATGCGCAAACATCGCGGTCTCGTTCAAGAACAAATCTTGCACAATCACACATTCCATCGATTCCAGTGCATGTGTGACGTGCTGTGTATCAGGATCTGACTGCGCAATGTCTTCACCCACGCAATACAAGGCTTTAAAACTGCCTTCTGCGGCTAAATCCAACATATTAGGGATACGTAATCCTGGGTCAGCGCTCAGCGGTCTACCCCAAGCCGCTTCAAATTCGGCACGTGTTTCATCATCCGCCACATGGCGATAGCCTGGGAACTCATGTGGCATAGAGCCCATATCGCATGAGCCTTGCACATTGTTTTGACCTCGCAATGGGTTGACACCAACACCTTCACGGCCCACATTGCCTGTAGCCATCGCTAAGTTAGCAATACCCATCACTGTAGTCGAGCCTTGGCTGTGCTCAGTCACGCCTAAGCCATAGTAAATAGCGGCATTGCCGCCTGTAGCAAATAACCTTGCTGCTTCACGTACTTTTTGTGGATCCACGCCGATATCTTTGGATAAGCTTTCTGGTGAATTCTCTGGTTTTGCCACAAAGTCGCGCCATGCCACGTATGAGTCCCACTCACAACGCTCTCGCACAAAGTCTTCTTTCACCAAACCTTCTGTCACAATCACATGTGCCAAGGCTGACACTAAGGCCACATTGGTACCTGGACGTAAATTCAAATGGTAATCAGCGCGCACATGTGGGGAGTTTTCCACCAAATCAATGGCACGGGGGTCTGCAATAATCAGTTTTGCGCCTTCACGTAAACGGCGTTTCATAATAGAAGCAAACACTGGGTGACCATCGGTTGGGTTCGCACCAATAATCAAAATCACATCCGATTTCATGACAGAATCAAAGGTTTGTGTACCAGCAGATTCGCCCAAGGTTTGTTTTAAACCATAGCCTGTAGGGCTGTGACAAACACGTGCGCAAGTATCTACGTTATTGCTACCAAATACAGCACGTACCAGTTTCTGTGTGACGTACACTTCTTCATTAGTGCAACGTGAGGAAGTAATACCGCCTACTGAATCCTTGCCATATTTGGCTTGAATACGCGTGATTTCGCTGGCTGCATAATTAATGGCTTCATCCCAACCCACTGTTTGCCATGGGTCATGTATGCTTTTACGAATCATCGGTGTCGTGATACGGTCTTGATGTGTGGCATAACCCCAAGCAAAACGACCTTTCACGCAAGAGTGTCCATGGTTTGCACCACCGTCTTTATTCGGCGTCATCCGGACGACTTCTTCGCCTTTCATTTCCGCATCAAAACTACAGCCCACACCACAATAGGCACAAGTGGTCGTGATTTTATGCTCAGGCGTACCCGCTTCGATGACGGTTTTTTCCATCAGCGTGGCAGTTGGGCAGGCTTGCACACAAGCGCCACAAGACACACACTCAGAATCCATGAAATCTTTATTACCCGCCGAGACTTTGCTGCCAAAACCGCGCCCTTCGATGGTTAAAGCAAACGTCCCTTGTGTTTCTTCACATGCGCGTACACAGCGGCTACACACAATGCACTTGCTTGGATCAAAGGTAAAGTAAGGATTGGACTCATCTTTTACTGAATCTAGATGGTTTTCACCCTCATATCCATAACGTACTTCGCGCAGGCCGACCGCACCTGCCATGTCTTGCAACTCACAATCACCGTTAGCGGCGCAGGTGAGGCAATCCAGAGGATGGTCTGAAATATAGAGCTCCATGACACCTCGGCGCACATCGGCCAATTTAGAGGTCTGCGTTTTGACTTTAATGCCTTCCGCTACTGGCGTGGTGCAGGAAGCTGGATAACCACGGCGGCCTTCAATTTCTACTAGACACAGACGACAAGAACCGAATGGCTCGAGTGAGTCTGTCGCACATAGTTTAGGCACAGTAACACCGCCCAACTGTGCGGCGTGCATTATCGAAGTGCCTTCGGGCACAGTGACTGACACACCATCAATATTGAGCGTGACTAATTTATCACTCACGATTTTTGGGGTGCCGTAATCTTTGTTGGCGTCGTATTTAATGTCATCCATGGTGTCGTATCCTTTGCTACTTAAATTAAGCAGCAACTTCCTTCTTATTTAAACCAAAATCTTCAGGGAAATGATTCAATGCGCTCAGAACAGGGTATGGTGTCATACCGCCTAATGCGCACAAAGAACCATTTAACATAGTATCGGACAAATCTCGCACTAATTGAATATGCTTTGCATGCAATGGACGATTTTCTTGCTTGCTTGTTGCAATTTTATCCATCACTTCAACGCCACGTGTGGAGCCTATGCGACAGGGAGTGCACTTACCGCAACTTTCAATCGCACAAAATTCAAAAGCATAGCGTGCCATTTTGGCCATATCCACGGTTTCATCAAATGCTACGATGCCGCCATGACCTAACACTGCCCAAATTTTAGAAAACTCTTCGTAATCCAATGGCGTATCAAATTGGCTTTCTGGCAGGTAGGCACCCAATGGGCCACCTACTTGCACTGCACGAATTGGCTTACCAGTAGCAGAGCCACCGCCAAAGTCATATAGCAACTCACGCAAGGTAGCGCCAAAGGCAAGTTCGACTAAACCGCCTTGTTTGAGATTACCCGCGAGTTGAATTGGCAAAGTACCACGTGAACGACCCATGCCGTAATCTGCATAAAATTGCGCCCCTTTGTCCAAAATAATAGGGATAGTGGCAAGCGAAATCACATTGTTCACCACTGTTGGTTTGCCGAATAAACCTTCAATTGCGGGGAGCGGCGGTTTAAAGCGCACTAGACCACGCTTACCTTCCAAGCTTTCAAGCAATGAAGTCTCTTCGCCACACACATAAGCGCCAGCGGCACGGCGCACTTCTAGATGAAATGCCTTGCCTGAACCACAAATATTGTCGCCTAAGTATCCAGCTTGGGTTGCTTTTTCAATCGCCTCATTCAGCACTTTCAGCGCATGCGGATATTCGCTGCGTAAATAGATATAGCCTTGGGTAGCACCCACCGCAACACCCGCAATGGTCATGCCTTCAATCAACACATAGGGGTCGTCTTCCATCACCATACGGTCAGAGTATGTGCCTGAGTCGCCTTCGTCGGCATTACATACAATATATTTTTGTTCCGCTGGCGCATTCAGTACCGTATTCCATTTGATACCGGTTGGGAACGCTGCTCCACCACGACCACGTAAGCCAGAATCTGTCACCACTTTTACAATGTCTGCACCAGACATGTTGAGTGCATTGGCTAAACCTTTGTAGCCATCATGCGCAATGTAATCCTGTAATGACACTGGGTCTGTGATGCCCACGCGCGCAAAGGTTAAGCGCTGTTGTTTTTTTAGCCAGCTTAATTCCTCAGTTAAACCTAAATAAAGCGGGTGTGCTCCAGAATGCAAGAAATCCGCGTCAAATAATCCAGGTACATCTTTGGGCTGCACTGGCGCAAAAGCAACGCGGCCTTTCTCTGTAGCCACTTCTACAAATGGTTCTAGCCAGAATAAACCACGTGAACCGTTGCGTATCAGCTCAATTTGAATATTTCGTTTTTGTGCTTCTGCCACAATCGCAGCAGCCGTTTTATCTGCGCCTAATGACAGGGCAGTGGAATCACGGGGAACATAGACTTTGATCATGCGCTCACCCTCGCTTCGTGAATAATCGCTTCAATTTTTTGACTATCGACTCGGCCATACAGTTCCTCATCCATCAGTACCGCTGGTGAGCATGCGCAGTTGCCCAAACAGTAGACTGGTTCTAGCGTAATCGCACCATCTGCTGTCGTTTGGTGGTAATCAATCCCCAAGGCGGATTTCACATGCGCTTCTAACTTTTCTGCACCCATGGCTTGGCAAGATTCCGCACGGCAAATTTGCAACACATGTTTGCCCACTGGGTGCCTTCTAAAGTGATGATAAAAGGTGACCACGCCATGCACTTCAGCAACCGACAAAGCCAATGCGTGTGCAATTTGCGGGTAAGCTTCTTCTGGCACGTAACCTAAATCGTTTTGTATGGCATGCAAAACAGGCAACAAAGCGCCAGGCATTTTGCGATGCGCTTCGATACACGCATCAATTCTAGCGTTTTCCTGTGAAGTTAATACAGTTGTCAAAACATTCCCCAAGCTCTGAATAATCTAAAATAACCACATAATCATATACCTAATCAAAGGCTTGTTAAAGGCAAAAAAGCGCATAGAATATAGGCTTGTTCCTTTTTTGATGTATTTTCATTAAAACCATTAACGCAATGTCTATTCACGCAAACACCTCTCGCAAATTGATTGATCAATTTGGTCGCCAAGTCGATTACATTCGGTTATCGATTACTGACCGCTGTGATTTCCGTTGCGTGTATTGCATGAGCGAGGACATGACGTTTTTGTCGCGGAATGAAGTGCTCAGTTTAGAAGAGTGCGCTCGCATCGTACGTATATTTGTGCAACTTGGTGTAAACAAAGTACGCATCACAGGTGGCGAGCCTTTAGTACGGAAAAACGCCCTCTGGCTATTTGAAGAAGTTGGAAAACTCTCAGGGTTAGATGAGTTAGTGCTTACTACCAATGGTAGCCAATTAGCTAAACATGCAGATGCTTTAAAAAAATCTGGTGTGAAACGCATCAATATTTCTGTGGATAGCTTGCAAGCGGATCGCTTTAAACAAATTACTCGTACCGGCCTATTGGAGCAGGTACTGGATGGCGTGCGAGCAGCAATCGCAGCTGGTTTTGAAGGCATTAAACTCAATACTGTATTAATGCGCGGCACGAATGATGATGAAGCGGAAGATTTAGTCAATTTCGCGATTACAAATCGTATTGACATCAGCTTTATTGAAGAGATGCCCTTAGGCGAAGTAAATCATTCTCGCGATAATACATTTATCAGCAATATTGATACCCTAAAAAAGCTACAAAGCAAGTACTCACTCATACCAAGCACGCATAACAGTGGTGGCCCAGCACGCTATTGGCAGGTTGCAAACTCAACCACAAAGATTGGCTTTATATCACCACACTCCCACAACTTTTGCGAAAGCTGTAACCGTGTACGCATTAGTTGCAAAGGTGAACTGTTCTTATGTTTAGGGCAAGAAGATAAAGTTGAGTTAATGCCTTTATTGCGTGCGCATCCAAATGATGACACGCCAATTATTGCAGCGATTTTAAATAGCATGCAAATTAAGCCTAAAGGTCACGATTTTGATTTAAAACGTGCCGCCCCTGCGGTAGTCAGGTTTATGTCTCACACGGGTGGATAATGACTATTTCAGCCGTGATTCTGTCTGGTGGCCGTGCCACGCGCATGGGTGGCATAGACAAAGGGTTGGTTTCATTCCATGGCAAGCCTTTAGTACAACATGTCATCGAACGCGTGCAACCGCAAGTCAGTGAAATTTTCATCAATGCCAACCGTGAACTTCCTGCCTATCACTCCTTAGGTTTGCCTGTCTTTACCGATAAACATGCTGATTTTATTGGTCCACTGGCAGGGTTTTATATTGGACTGACACAAGCAAAGCACCCCTATTTACTGACAGTGCCCTGTGATGTACCACATCTGCCTGGCGATACAGCCAACCGTCTTTACCAATCATTAAACGATGTTCACGCAGACATTGCAGTTGCCAAGAGCAACGGCCATACTCACCCAGTCATCAGTTTGTGCCGAACCTCAGTACTAAGCTCGCTAATCACGGCAATCCAACAAGGCGAGCGTAAAGTAAGCGCATGGCAAAAGTCGCTTAACTATATTGAAGTCAATTTTGATGACTGTGGCGAGGCCTTTATCAATCTCAATACACTCGCTGATATCTCGCAATTAGAAAACCACGTATGACAGCAAATATTTCCACACTGGGCATACCCGTATTAGGCATTTGCGCTATAGCCAGCAATGTTGGCAAAACCACACTAGTGACGCAGCTGATTCCAGTGCTAGCTCAGCGTAATTTACGCGTGTCTGTGATCAAACATGCGCATCACCAATTTGATATTGATTACCCTGGCAAAGATAGTTTTAATATACGTGAGGCAGGTGCAGTGCAAACCTTAATTGCCTCTAGTAAACGCTGGGCGTTGATGACAGAGATGCATCGCACCCCCGATACTAGCGATGAGGCGGATTTGCAGAGTTTAATTGCAGAGCTCAACCCACATTATGCAGATTTAATTTTAGTGGAAGGTTTTAAGCAAGCCGCCATACCCAAGATTGAGGTGTTTCGCCCCAGCCTTGCATTACCACTTCTCGCCACAGAAGATAGTCACATTATTGCGATTGCCAGCGATGGTCCTGTGGTAGCGTCTATCCCTATTTTGGATTTGAATGCGACCAATACCATTGCGGATTTTGTGCAACACACTTTTTTATCTAATCATCCAAACAAAACATGACGACACCGAGCCTTAACGAACTTATCAGCAACCCGAGCTGTATGGAAGATTACGACCCCAATGCCATGTCGGTAACGCAAGCCAAAAGCTACATTCAACAATATTTACAAGTCGTCTCAGACAAAGAGCTATTGCCCATACATCATAGTTTGGGGCGTGTACTTGCAGATAATGTGATATCGCCCTGCAACGTGCCTAATCATCACAACTCGGCCATGGATGGCTTTGCATACCAGCATGCTGATGGCATTCAACCGCTCCAGATCATTGGCACGACTTTCGCCGGTAAACCATTTCAAGGCAGCCTTGCTCCAGGCCAGTGTGTACGTATTATGACGGGCGGCGTGATTCCAGTTGGTGCTGATACAGTCGTCATGCAAGAACGTACAACAATGAATGGTGAATTATTAACCATCACTGACATTCCCAAAATGGGCGCCAACGTAAGGCTTGCTGGTGAAGATTTGGCGCTTGGACAAACGGTGTTGTCTGCTGGACATTTAGTCCAGCCCGCAGATTTAGGATTGCTTGCATCCCTTGGTATTACTAACGTGCGTGTCTACAGGCGTTTAAAAGTAGCGTTTTTTAGCACCGGCGATGAATTAATCGGCGTGGGTAATCCACTAGCGGAAGGTCAAATTTATGACAGCAACCGCTACACCCTATATGGCATGTTGGTAAGGCTAGGTGCGGAGATTTCTGATTTAGGCGCTATCCCAGACAATCCTGTCTTATTAGAAAAAACGCTACTTTCTGCCGCTGCATCGCATGATGTCATCATCACCAGTGGCGGCGTCTCCGTTGGTGAAGCTGACTACATGAAGGCCTTGTTGGCCAAACATGGTGAAGTGTTATTTTGGAAAATGAACATGAAACCTGGCAGACCATTGGCTTACGGCATCGTACATACAGAAGGCCATAGCGCGCATTACTTTGGTCTACCAGGCAATCCAGTCGCCACCATGGTGACTTTTTATCAATTTGTACGAGACGCTTTATTGCGCATGATGGGCGCCACACCTAAACCATTCCCCACCTTTCAAGTCATCTGTACGCAGGCCATTAAAAAAGCACAAGGCCGCACCGAATTTCAGCGTGGCTTGCTATATCAAGCGGATGGACGTTGGAAAGTAAAACCGCTACCCAACCAAAGCTCTGGCGTATTAAGTAGCATGAGTTTGGCTAACTGTTTTATTGTGCTTGGAGAAGAAGTGGGTAATTTAGAGGCTGACACGTTGGTTAACGTACAGCTATTCGAAGGAATTATTTAACATAACAACATTTATTGGTTTATATCAACCAATAATGGTAGCCATTCTCATTTACATTTTACCTATAGTATAATCAAAAGTTACGAAAAATTAACTGTAAAGCACGATTTTGGAAGCCTTCATAACACACGCAAAAAGTAACGAGCATCTGCTTGTATGGACATTGGTTTGCTCCATACTATTGCATGCGCTTATTGCTATAGTAGTGCCTAGTTTCAACTTTACTGCTGAGCAACCACCTATACAAGAGCTCACTATTGAGCTGGTACAACCCAAGCAACCAGAAGCTGTGCCTGTGGTAGCACCCGAAACACCAACCCCTGCCGAACCCGAACCCGTCAAAGAAATTCCAAAGCCAATCAAAAAAATTGAAAAGCCTATTGAGCGCGCACCCATAGCGGAACCCATTCCCGAAACCAGCACAGAGGTCGAACCTGCACCGCCGCCCCCAGCGGTCATCGCAGTTGCCCCAAAGGCCGAAGTCAAACCCACAATGGTTGCACCGCCAACACCCCCGCCAGAGCCTGTCAAAGCAACAGGTCCATCAGACAGCGACATTGATGCAGCAAGGTCGGCATATCGCAACCAAGTGCAACGCGAACTCAAACGTAATCAACGCTATCCTAAAATTGCTGAAACACGTGGGATTGAAGGTGATGTGAAGCTGGAAATTAGTATTGATAACGAGGGTAATGTCACCAATGTCTCGATTGCCGAGTCTAGTGGCAATACCTCACTGGATGATGCTGCAATCTTGGCGGTCAAACGTTCCAACCTCAAACAGTATATGCAAGAGATCCTGCGAGGTTATATCGATACCATCACAGTTACTGTAGGATTTAAACTCGCCTGATGCCACACAGAGCACGCAATGCCAAATCACTTCGGGACCTGCTGCTCACCCATGAATTAATCTTTATCGCACTCATTTTGTTGGCCGTGATTAGCGGGGCTTACGGCATTCATATTTGGGATAAAACGTCCAAAGAATCTCAACGCATCAACCTGCTGGTGCAGGAAATTTATCAAGTGCGGGGCGATTTATATCGCCAAATGAAGGAGCTGTTTGATGCATTCTTTTTACAAGATGCCGAAGCGCTTGATGAATACAATGCCTACACGCAATCGGTACTCAAGCATTTTGGTGAATTAAAAAACATTGCGGATGGCGAAGAAGAAAAAAGGGCCATTACCGAAATTGAGCAAAACTACCGGATTTTTGTGAATGAAGCGCCCGCTTTGTTCTATCGATATCAGGCGCGCCCAGATAGAGCTACGCAAAAAACATTATATAAAGACATTGAAACGGGCATTTTTTCACGCTATGAAGATGTGTCAAAGCGCGCTGAGTTGTTGCTGGGCCAAAAGCAACATGAACTCAAAACACGGTTAGCGGAAGCAAAAACAAGCTCTATCGCTATCTTAAGCATCCCTGTTTTATTGGCAGGAATTCTTTTGTTTTTTTCGCGTTTCTTCCTCAAAAAAGCCATCGTCAATCCCATCAACGCGATGATGCACGCCACTCAGGAAATCAGTGCGGGCAACCTCAGTCATAAAGTGCCAGAAACTGGGGCAAAGGAATTGGCAACACTTTCTCAAGAAATCAACAAAATGGCTGAAGACTTATTGCTTAGCCGTGACGCCTTAGTGCGCACAGAAAAACAAGCTGCGCTAGGATTGTTGGTGCCTATGCTTGCCCACAATATTCGCAACCCTTTGGCGAGTATACGTGCGACTGCTCAAATTGCTGACAGTCCAGAACACGATAGAGACACCCGCGAGTCCTTGCAGGGGATCATAAGCACCGTAGATAGACTAGAACGCTGGACAGGTGCGTTGTTAGCTTACCTCAACCCCATTAAACCACAGCTAAGCCCTGCTAAATTAAGCAATATCGTACAAGGTAGTACTGGTCCACTCTCGCATAAATTAGCGGAAAAAAAGATTAATCTCGTCACGGATCTAAGCAAAGCCAAAGGAGAAATATTGACCGATGAACATTTGCTAGAGCAAGTTCTATATAACCTGATACTTAATGCAATTGAAGCTTCACCCAAACAAGCATCGATCTACTTGACTGCAACACTCACCCGCCAGCAATTGGAAATCTCCATTCGCGACGAAGGTTCTGGCATGCCTTTTGTACCCAACCCGCATGCAGTGAGTCCTGGCCCCACGACCAAACGGTTTGGCACTGGCTTAGGTATCCCATTTGCCTTTAAAGTATGCGAAGTGTTGAACGGCCACGTTGAGTTTATGGCGGTACAACCGCAAGGCACGCTGATCAGAATCTCACTCCCACAATAATTGTTTACCAGCAACCTCACCTAGGTTGCGCTGTCATAGCCTCAGTGCAAATTTATTTACAATTAAACTTGCCTTATTCCCTTTTTTTTAGAACAATGGATACATTGAGATATGATAAACACTATGCTAAATCACCCCGTTCCGGACTTTGCACTTTCTGCTACTTCAGGTAAAACCATCAAGCTTTCTGATTTTTTAGGTCAATATGTAGTGGTCTATTTTTACCCCAAAGATTCCACGCCAGGCTGTACCACTCAAGGCATTCAGTTCAGAGATGCATATGCGGATTTTCAACAAGCCAACACTGAAATAGTCGGCATCTCACGTGACACAGCCAAATCGCATGAGAACTTTAAAGCCAAGTTCAGCTTTCCATTTGAATTGTTAGCCGATACCGAAGAAGTGGCTTGTGGTATTTTTGGGGTGATCAAAATGAAAAATATGTATGGCAAACAAGTGCGTGGCATTGAACGTAGTACGTTTATCATCAACCCACAGGGCGAGCTCATCCGAGAGTGGCGTGGGGTGAAGGTTGATGGACACGCACATGAGGTACTGTCTTATATTCAATCTTTATCAACATAATAAGTTAAATCATGGTCAATAAAACTGCTGCGGGAACCAAACTTTTTGTATTAGATACCAATGTATTAATGCACGACCCTTCTTCATTGTTCCGCTTTGAGGAACATGATATCTACCTACCCATGGTGACTTTAGAAGAACTGGATAACAATAAAAAAGGGTTAACAGAAGTTGCCCGTAATGCACGCCAAGCAAGCCGCCATCTGGAGGAAATTGTTGGCACTGATTTAACCAATTTAGAGCTAGGCTGCCCTCTGGCCGTCAATGGCAATCGCCATCTCACTGGTCGATTGTTCTTACAAACGCAACAAGTCATTAAAGAACTACCTGGTTTAGCTGGTAGCAAGGCCGACAATCAAATTATTGGTGTGGTCTTGGATTTGCAGCAGAGGCATCCACAACGTCAGGTGATACTTGTTAGTAAAGATATCAATATCCGCATTAAAGCGCGTGCTATGGGCGTGGCGGCAGAGGATTACTTTAATGACAAAGTGCTGGAAGACAGCGACCTGCTTTACACTGGCATTCGCGAGCTACCCCAAGACTTCTGGGATAAACACAGTAAAGCCATGGAATCATGGCAAGAGGCGGGCAGATTGTTTTACCGCATCACTGGCCCACTAGTGAAATCATTTTTGATTAATGAATTTATTTTTTACGAATTCGACAAACCATTCAATGCGATTGTCCGTAAAATTGAAGACAACACTGCTGTGCTTGAGGTGGTGCAAGACCATACCAATCCTAAACACAGTGTTTGGGGCATCACTGCAAGAAATCGCGAGCAAAATTATGCGCTCAACCTATTGATGGACCCCGAAATTGATTTTGTCTCCCTTCTGGGCCAAGCGGGCACAGGTAAAACACTACTTACCTTGGCTGCTGCACTGACACAAACGTTAGACAAGAAAATCTATTCCGAAATCATCATGACGCGTGTAACAGTACCAGTGGGTGAGGACATCGGCTTTTTGCCGGGTACTGAAGAAGAAAAGATGGCGCCATGGATGGGCGCTTTGGAAGACAATTTAGACGTCCTCAACAAAACAGATGAAGATGCTGGAGAATGGGGCCGTGCGGCTACGCAAGATTTAATTCGCACGCGTATTAAAGTCAAATCATTAAACTTCATGCGTGGTCGTACTTTCTTGCATAAATTTCTCATCATTGATGAAGCGCAAAATCTCACACCCAAGCAAATGAAAACGCTGATTACGCGTGCAGGTCCTGGTACGAAGGTCGTCTGTCTAGGAAATATTGCCCAAATTGACACACCATACCTCACAGAGGGAAGCTCTGGTCTAACCTATGTAGTAGATAGATTCAAAGGATGGCAGCACAATGGACATGTCACCTTAATCCGTGGTGAACGTTCAAGATTAGCAGATTTTGCTGCCGAATCGTTATAAGCACGACCACAGTCTTTATGTATGCTATGCTCTTTGTGCTTAAGTTTTAAAGGATCAACTCTGAAATAGCATCCAAAGCTATTCAATAAAAATAATGCACTCTGGTTTTTACATTATCTTAGTGGCCCAATTCTTGTCGGCACTTGCTGACAACGCTTTGCTGTTTGCTGCAATTGCTTTATTGGCAGAAATGCAGGCTCCCAATTGGCACACGCCTTTATTGCAGCAGTTCTTTGTCATCTCCTATATCTTACTCGCCCCTTTTGTTGGTTCCATTGCAGATGCATTCCCCAAAGGCAGCGTCATGTTCGCATCCAACTCCATCAAAGTAGTTGGTTGTATGTCTATGATTTTTGGTCTACCTCCCCTGTATGCATATGGCATAGTGGGTATTGGCGCAGCCGCTTATTCACCTGCTAAATACGGTATTCTCACAGAATTGCTACCTAGCAATTTATTGGTGAAAGCCAATGGCTGGATGGAAGGTTCTACTGTCACCGCAATTATTGCAGGTGCCATCATTGGTGGAAAACTAGCGAGCGATAATCTAATGATTGCTTTGTACATCATCTCAGGGCTTTATGTCGCTGCTGCATTTTTCAATTACTTTATTCCAAAGATGCCTATTGAACATCGTTTAGAAAGTAAGAGCGTACTCTATATGATCAAAGACTTTTGGCATGCTTTTAAAGAATTATGGAAAGACCCTTTAGGCCAAGTTTCTCTTGCGGTCACTACCTTATTCTGGGGAGCCGGTGCAACACTTAGGCTTGTAGTACTTGCATGGGCTGCGTTGGCACTCAACTTTAACATTGAAGCGTCAACTCAGTTAGTTGCGACTGTTGCGGTAGGTATCGCCTTTGGCTCTGTGATTGCGTCTAAATATATTAAGCTTGAAGAATCAACCAAAGTCTTACCTGCAGGTATTTTAATGGGCGTGCTAGTGATAGCGATGGTGTTTGTCACGCACTGGATAGGCGCAGCGATTTTATTATTCTTGATTGGCGTCTTGAGTGGGTACTTTGTAGTCCCATTAAACGCCTTACTTCAGCATCGTGGCCATCACCTCATTGGCGCGGGCCACTCCATTGCCGTACAAAACTTCAATGAGCACATTGGTATTTTGATTATGCTTGGATTTTATTTACTGATGGTGAAAAGCCACATGTCCATGAACTTCATCATCACAGCATTTGGCGCGTTCATTATTATCACGATGTCCATTATCAATAAGATGTTTCACAACAGAACCCACACGCTTAAATAAACGTGTAGGTTACGCAGTTGACAACTTCAACGAGACTTAACTAGACTAGTGCAGTTTTACGTGTGGCTCTGTTCTGCGTGATATCAATCGCCCAATTGAATGCATGATAACGGACCCCACACCATGCAATGCCATTAAGTGCATTTTGTATAAGGATCGATACATCAAGCGGGCAAACAGACCTTGAATGTACATACTGCCACCAGAGACAGCACCCATCAAACTGCCTACGGTTGAATACCTACCAAGATTGACTAAAGAACCATAATCCGTATAGTGGTATTCAGGCATTTCAGTTTTATTAGCTACACGCGCCTTGATAGATTTGACGAGTAAAGATGCCTGCTGGTGTGCCGCTTGAGCACGTGGCGGCACGTTACCATCATGACCAAGCCAAGGGCATGCTGCGCAGTCGCCTAACGCAAAAATATTGTCATCTAATGTAGTTTGCAGCGTTTGCCTTACCACCAACTGATTAATGCGGTTTGTTTCCAAGCCATCAATGTCTTTTAAGAAATCTGGCGCTTTAATACCTGCCGCCCAAACCACCAACTCGGCAGGAATAAAGCGTCCGCTGTGCGTGGTTACGCCTTTTTCTGATACTTCAGTTACGCGCTCCCCCGTAAACACATTCACTCTCAACTTACGTAACTCGACATCCACCGCCAAAGACATTTTTGTTGGCAAAGCGGGCAAAATTCTCTCACCAGCTTCAATCAATGATATTTTTACATCGCGATCAGCGTCAATTTTATCTAAGCCATAAGCGGCTAATTCGCGTGTTGTATTGTGCAACTCTGCGGCCAGCTCAACACCTGTTGCACCAGCACCCACAATTGCAACTTCTAATTGACCGGGTTTTAGAGGTGTTGATTGCGTTTGGGCACGCAACAATGCGTTATGTAAATAGCGATGGAATTTTTGCGCTTGCGCTTGTGTATCTAATGCAAGTGAATACTCACGCGCACCCTTAATACCAAAATCATTGGTCGTACTCCCTACCGCAATCACCAAAGTATCATACTTAAAAGTACGTCTAGGAATCACTTCATTGCCATCTTCATCAATATACGGCGTGATGGTGACTTCGCGGCTCTGACGATTTAAGCCATCCATACGACCTAATCTAAAACGAAAGTTATGCCAGTGTGCTTGTGCTAAATACTCAAGCTCATGACGATCAGGGTCCATACTGCCAGCTGCAATTTCATGCAACAGAGGTTTCCAGACATGGGTGCGTGTGCAATCAATAAGGGTGATGAGTGCTTTTTTCTTTTTGCCTAGAGAATCTCCAAGACGTGTGGCCAACTCTAAACCACCAGCACCCCCACCAACGATAATGACATGATGTAAATCGGTATCTGAACTCAAAATGTATCCTCTTTTATAAACAAAAACGCGCCTGCCATTACATGCAAGCGCGTTAAAATACAGAATATCTTATTAGCTTGCTGCTGGATCTGGATTACCCATACTGCGTACCCATGCAATTATTTTCAATAACTCATCTGGTGTAATACCATTTTTAGGATCTGTAGGATCCATTAAACCAACGCCTTTTGCACCCATACCACCATTGGTTCCGTGCCATACCGTTTCAAACATACCTTTGTCGGTAGCATTTTTAGGATATTTGTAATTTGGACCAGTTAAGCCTGGGCCAACTTGTCCTTTTGCTTCTGGACCATGGCATTGTGTGCAAGAGTACAGTTGATATACTTTTTTTCCTTTGGCAATTGCTTCCTCATTGCCAAGATATGGGTTATTGCCTGTTGCCAAAAACTCTTTTGCTTGCGGGGTATCGAACAGCGCCGCATCAATGACCAAAGGCTTACTTTCTTGCGTATCCACAAATTCAATCGCCTTGACTGAAGAAGCACTTGCAGAAGCCGCAGATTCATCACTAGCAGCGCCTGTACTATCCTCTGAACTACAAGCAGTTAACACTGCAATTAGCATAGTCATTAAGATGCTAAGTTTCAAACTTTTCATTATCTGCCCCTGTGTATAAGTCTATCAAAAGAAAAAAGGTTGCTGTAATTATACAGCAACCTTTTCATTTTGTTACACCCCAGTAACTTAACAGTTACATGTGTGTTATGTTATTTCTTAGGCGTTTCATTTAACCAAGGTTTTTCAGAACCACCATTGTATTGTGTGCGTAACCAACCAACAATTTTAAGGATATCATCTGTTGCTAAGTTTTCTGGATTACCCAATTGGTTGTGCCATGCAAACATACCCCCATTACTACCACCAGCGATTGTTTCAAAAATACCTTTATCTGTTACGTGTTTTGAATATTGCCATGTGCTATCAGTAATGCTTGGACCTACTTGACCACCACCGTTTGGACCATGACATTGTGTGCATGAATAGTAGCCAAATTTTTTCTTACCCGCTTTAGCAGCTTCAGCATCTTTAGCATAAGCTTTTGTATACGGATTCACACATGTTGCCAAAAACTCTTTAGCTTGTGGAGTATCTGTGTCAACTGCTTTGATTACCAATGGACTACCATCTTTTGTAGAAACAAAATCACACGCAGCATTTGCTTGAAATGAAAGTGTAAGACCTGCTAATGTCAACATACCAACAAATAAAGTTGACTTGAATGCTTTGTTGCCTAACATGTTATCTCCTAATTTATAAACCAAAAATGAGTTACGTTTTGTTCATGCTAAGCGCACTGCACAACGTATAGTCATTTAACGAACTGTTATTTGTTTGGTTGACACAATTTATTCACAAAAATCTGCTAACAAACAATCGCGAGATTCTACTTGTTTTTTAAAACTGTGTCACCCTTGTAACTTAATTAAATACTTAAATTAATTGCTTTTTTTGAACACGCTATCGCCTTCAACTACAGGCACTGTTGGAATGCCATAGTCAGCTAGAATTTTTGCAATTTTATCCTTGTTGCGCTCTAATGCAGCATCGATTAGCGCCATACGCTCTTTGTCTTTTTTGCGTACACCTACTGAAATATTCCAGTATTCTTTACCTTTTAAATCAACGCTGTTGTATTCAGGAATAAACACTAATTCCATAGGTGTAGGTGATTTTTTAGCGTAATAGCCTGCGATCGGCCCCCACATCACAGCGACATCAATCTCTTTGGAAGCAAGGTCATCAATCATGAAACTGGTTGGTAGATTTAAATCGCGTTGCATACGGTAAGGTTTTGAATAAGCGATTAAATCATGATCTCTGAGCGGAATAGTCGCTGGGCTTTGACCAATGACGCCAATCACACCTTTTTTCAAATCCGGTGAATCCCAGTTAGTGATATTAAAGCCGCTCTCTTTACGCCATACAAATACATGGCCTGAACGGTAATAAGGTTTCGATGTTCTTAATGCGTCGTAGTCAGACGTTGTGCCGATGATGACATCGCAACGCATTGCATTAATGGTGTTTCTTAAAAATCCTTGGCGATTGTAGGCGTAAGCAAATGTGAGTTTTTTACCTAAATCTTTTGCTAATACTTCAGCAATTTTGTCTTCAAAGCCTTCTTGTTTCAGGTTTGAGTAAGGCATGTTGTCTGGATCTGCGCACACTTTAAACTCGGAATCATCGGCCACACGGCGAATCTCGCCGATACGACCCTCATCCGCGCTAAGTGCAGGCAAGTCTTTATCATCTACTATTTGCTCTAAAGGCTCTGCAGCCCATGCCTGATTTGTCGCGAGCACCAAACACACCAATAACCCTTTAAATTCTTTTAACATTATCTCAATCCCCATATTATTTAATGACACATTTTTTTGTAATACGTTGTTCAGAGTACGACCAACTGCAAAAGTTCTTTTTGGAATTAACCGCAATTGAACATTGTAACCAATTCAGCTTGCTTTGGCATACTAATCTGTATACATCGCCGATTTTCCAACTAAGTACGCCATTACTTTAACGTTTAAATGCGTTAGATATAAAAAAACACCCCACGGAAGTGGGGTGTTTTATTTAGCTTTTTAAAGCTGAGTTAACGTATTAACGTTATAACTTAAGTGAACTTAAATTATAGTGAGAATACTGATAATGCACCGCCGCCAGGAGCAGCATTGTATTTTGTTAACTCTTTGTAACCACCAGCAGCACCAAGTGCGTCTGTGTCGTTAGTCATACCAAGGTTCATCGCAACACCAGCCCAGCCACCAATGCCTGAGAATACACCCACGTATTGTTTGCCTTTGTTGCCGTATGTGAATGCATTACCAATCACGCCAGAACCCACTTGGAATTTCCAAAGCTCTTTACCTGATTGTGCATCAACCGCTTTGAACCAACGATCTAAAGTACCGTAGAAGACCAAATCAGTTGCAGTAGTCAATACACCACCCCAAGCTGAGAATTTCTCTTTGTTGTACCATACTTTTTTGTTGGTCATTGGATCATAAGCAGCAAAGCCACCCATTACGCCGTCAGGACCAGCAAACATCGTTAATGTAGCACCAACCCATGGTTGACCAGCAACGTATTTAGACTCAACTGGCTCGTATGTCATACATACGTGGTTCAATGGAGAATATACTAAACCAGTTTTTGGTGAGTAAGCAGCTGGTTGTTGGTCTTTAGTACCCAATGCAGCTGGGCAGATGCCTTTAGCATTGTAGTCTTGGTGTGTTGAAGCTTTTGGATCTTTATGTGGTACACCAGTTTTCATGTCAACGTGTGTAGCCCAGTTTACGAATGGGTGTACTTTCTCAGCAGCAACTAATGTACCGTTACCAGCTTGGAATGTGTACGCAAAACCGTTACGGTCATGGTGCCATGCGTATGTTTTGCCACCTTTGTCGAACAAGATTACTTCGTTAATACCATCATAATCCCACTCATCGTGTGGAGTCATTTGGTAGCCCCATTTTGCAACACCAGTGTCTAAGTCACGAGCGAAAATAGTCATTGACCATTTGTTGTCGCCTGGACGTACATCTGGGTTCCAAACTGATGGGTTACCTG
>ENA-UOXP01000047-UOXP01000047.1-mixed-culture-metagenome-genome-assembly--contig:-NODE-47-length-86829-cov-5.844942_pt1 | contig 86829 bp, 91 predicted proteins | sample MGYA00238161_ERZ761639 | MGnify/ENA primary metagenome ERZ761639 (study PRJEB28913, sample SAMN08776760) | mixed culture metagenome | isolation source: Freshwater growth medium | place: USA...
CGTGAAGGTGGTCGTACCGTTGGTGCTGGTGTCGTAGCTAAAATCATCGAGTAATAAGAAGTTTAATTAATAAGGCGGCAGGCTGAAGTCTGCCGCTTCGCTCTTTATAAGGAAAAAACATGGCTGCTCAAAAAATTCGTATTCGCTTAAAAGCATTTGACTATCGCTTGATTGATCAATCTGCTCAAGAGATTGTTGAAACTGCTAAGCGCACTGGCGCTGTGGTAAAAGGCCCAGTGCCATTGCCCACGCGTATTGAACGTTTTGATATTTTACGTTCACCGCATGTGAACAAAACATCACGTGATCAATTTGAAATCCGCACGCATCAACGTTTGATGGATATTGTAGATCCAACAGACAAAACGGTAGATGCTCTGATGAAATTGGATTTGCCAGCAGGTGTAGACGTAGAAATCAAGTTGTAAATTTTAAGGATAAGCCAAAGAAAACTAAATTTATCATGTCGTCTTTGGTCCAGTTCCTATGATTTCCATAGTATCAATAAATTTGATTGTAATTAAAGTGTTGTAAAAAATCTGGGGGTTCGGTATAATCCGGCCTCTTTCATGAAGTCGGTCAATTGTAATCGGCTTTTTAACTTATAAATAAGGAATCGATCATGAGCTTAGGGCTTATTGGTCGCAAGGTCGGAATGACCCGCATTTTTACTGATGAAGGCGCAAGCATTCCAGTAACGGTGTTGGAGGTTGTTCCTAACCGCGTGACACAGATCAAGACTGTCGCAAGCGATGGCTATACAGGCCTTCAGGTTGCTTACGGCGAACGTCGTGCAAGCCGCATTAACAAAGCGCTGACTGGGCATTATGCCAAGGCTGGCGTTTCTGCTGGTGCTGGTATCAAAGAATTCAATGTTTCTGCAGATGTGCTCAACAACTATCAAGTTGGCGGCAATATCACTGTTGAAATTTTTTCCGCTGGTCAAATGGTGGATGTTACTGGTACGTCGATTGGTAAAGGCTTTGCTGGTGCTATTAAGCGTCACCACTTTAGTTCAAATCGCGCGTCACATGGTAACTCGCGTTCACACAATGTACCCGGCTCTATCGGTATGGCGCAGGATCCTGGTCGAGTATTCCCAGGTAAGCGTATGCCAGGCCATTTGGGTGATGTCAAAGTTACCACGCAAAACTTAGAAATCGTTCGCGTAGATGCAGAGCGTAATTTGTTGTTAATTAAAGGTGCAATTCCTGGCTCTAAAGGTGGCGACGTGATTGTGCGCCCGGCTGTAAAAGCGAAGGGAGCTAAATAATGGAACTCAAGTTAATTGACAATAATGGCAAAGTGGCTAAAAAAGGCGTTGCTGTTTCAGATGTGACATTTGGTCGCGAATTCAACGAAGCATTGGTGCACCAAGTAGTGGTGGCTTACATGGCCAATGCGCGTACTGCGACACGTGCACAAAAGGGGCGTGACACTGTTGCGCACACTACACACAAGCCTTATGCACAAAAAGGTACAGGTAATGCGCGTGCAGGTATGACCTCTAGCCCAATCTGGCGTGGAGGTGGTCGTGCGTTCCCTAATTCACCTAATGAAAACTTTAGCCATAAGGTAAACCGCAAAGCATATCGTGCTGGCATGCAAACCATTCTTTCAGAATTGGCGCGTCAAGAACGTATCGTTGTGGTGGAAGAATTTAAGGTTGAATCTCCAAAAACAAAACAATTCGTTGAGAAAATCAAGGGTCTTGGTTATACCGAAGGCGTATTGCTGTTGACGGATGGTTTTGATGAGAATTTATACTTGTCATCACGTAATTTAACTAACGTGATGGTGGTAGAGGCGCAATATGCTGATCCGGTTAGCTTGGTGCGTTTCCCAAAAGTATTGGCCACTGCAGGTGCAGTGAAGAAACTTGAGGAGCTCCTAGCATGATGAACGCTATTACGAAAACTCAAGACCGCTTATTGCAAGTAATCTTAGCCCCTCAGATTACTGAAAAAGCAACTTACATTGCTGATAAGCATCAGCAAATCGCATTTAAAGTGCGTACAGATGCTACTAAAACTGAAATTAAAGCAGCCATCGAATTGGTGTTTAAGGTTGAAGTAGATAAGGTGGCTGTGATCAATGTTGCCGGTAAAGTTAAACGTGCTGGCAAGCGTGTTGGTCAACGTAGCGACTGGAAAAAAGCGTATGTGAGCTTGAAGCCAGGTCAAGAAATTAACTTCGCAGCGGGCGAATAAGGAGAGAAGATATGGCATTAGTTAAAGTCAAACCAACTTCCCCCGGCCGTCGTGGTGTACTTAAAGTTGTTACACCCGATTTGTATAAAGGCAAGCCACACGCGCCGCTGTTGGAAAGTCAAAGTAAAAACGCAGGTCGTAATAATAACGGCCGTATTACAACACGTCACCAAGGTGGTGGTCATAAACAACACTATCGTTTGATTGACTTTCGTCGTAATAAAGATGGTATTCCAGCAACTGTAGAGCGCATTGAATACGATCCTAACCGTACAGCTAACATTGCATTGTTGTGTTATGCGGATGGTGAGCGTCGTTACATTATTGCCCCACGCGGTGTAGCTGCAGGTGCGCAATTAGTGAGCGGTGCAGAAGCGCCTATCAAAGTGGGCAATGCATTGCCATTACGTAACATTCCAGTGGGTAGCACGATTCATTGTATCGAATTGCAACCTGGTAAAGGTGCGCAAATCGCTCGCTCAGCTGGCACTTCTGTGCAATTGCTTGCGCGTGAAGGTGCGTACGCACAATTGCGTCTGCGTTCAGGTGAAGTTCGCCGCGTACACGTTGATTGCAAAGCAACTTTAGGTGAAGTGGGTAACGAAGAGCATTCATTACGCTCAATCGGTAAGGCTGGCGCAATGCGCTGGCGTGGTGTTCGTCCTACCGTTCGTGGTGTGGTAATGAACCCGGTTGATCACCCGCACGGTGGTGGTGAGGGTAAAACAGCAGCTGGTATGAATCCAGTGAGCCCATGGGGTGTTAAAACGAAGGGTTATCGTACACGTAGTAATAAGCGTACTGATAATATGCGTATTAGTCGTCGTCCGAGAGGCGTAAGGTAATCATATGGCACGTTCAATTAAAAAAGGTCCATTTGTAGATGGTCATTTGGTAAAAAAAGTAGAAGTTGCTACGGCAACTCGTGATCGTAAACCAATTAAGACTTGGTCACGTCGCTCAACTATATTGCCAAATTTTATTGGTTTAACCATCGCGGTGCACAATGGTAAGCAACATATCCCTGTGCTGATTTCAGAAAACATGGTTGGTCACAAACTCGGTGAATTTGCGTTAACGCGTACATTCAAGGGTCACGCGGCTGATAAAAAAGCGAAGAAATAAGAGGCTAATGATGCAAGTTACTGCAATATTAAAAGGCGTTCACCTCTCTCCGCAAAAAGCGCGTTTGGTGGCTGACTTAGTACGTGGCAAAAAAGTAGATCACGCGCTCAATATTCTTAATTTCACACCTAAAAAAGGTGCAGAAATCATTAAGAAGGTAGTGGAGTCTGCGATTGCTAATGCTGAACACAACAATGGTGCTGATATTGATGAATTGAAGGTGACTTCGATTTATGTGGATAAAGGTATTGTGTTGAAAAGAATCCGTGCTCGCGCAAAAGGTCGCGCTGGGCGTATTATTAAACCAACCTGCCACATTCATGTGACAGTCGGCGACTCAAAGGCATAACATGGGACAAAAAATTCATCCAATTGGGTTCCGTTTGAGTGTTCAAAAAAATTGGGCCTCACGTTGGTACTCAAACAGTAAAAACTTTCCAGCCATGCTGCAAAGTGATATTAAAGTTCGTGAATTCTTGAATAAAAAATTGGCTAGTGCTGCAGTAAGTAAAATTATTATTGAGCGCCCAGCTAAGAATGCAAAGATTACTATCTACAGTGCACGTCCTGGTGTGGTGATTGGTAAAAAAGGCGAAGACATTGAATCATTGCGCGCAAGTTTACAAGGTTTGATGGGTGTGCCAGTGCATTTGAACATCGAAGAAGTGCGTAAGCCTGAAATCGATGCAACATTGATTGCTCAATCTATTGCGCAGCAATTAGAAAAACGCGTTATGTTCCGCCGTGCCATGAAACGTGCGATGCAGAATGCAATGCGTTTGGGTGCGCAAGGTATCAAAATTATGAGTTCAGGTCGCTTGAATGGTATCGAGATTGCACGTACTGAATGGTATCGTGAAGGTCGTGTGCCACTACATACATTGCGTGCTGATATTGATTATGGTGTGGCTGAAGCTTCTACTACATACGGTATCATCGGTATTAAAGTATGGGTATTTAAAGGTGAGATTTTTGGTGGTAATGCACAAGCGCAAGCTGCACAAGTAGCTGCTGATGCTGAACCAGAAAAAAAAGTAAGAAAGCCGAGGGCTAAAGATGCTACAACCGTCTAGACAAAAATATCGTAAGATGCAAAAGGGCCGTAACAAAGGCATTGCAACGACAGGTAATAAAGTAAGTTTTGGTGATTTTGGTTTAAAAGCCATTGGTCGTGGTCGTTTGACTGCGCGTCAAATTGAAGCAGCACGTCGAGTGATGACACGTCACATCAAACGTGGTGGTCGAGTTTGGATTCGTATTTTCCCTGACCAACCAATCTCCAAAAAGCCAGCTGAAGTGCGTATGGGTAACGGTAAAGGTAGTACCGAGTACTACGTAGCACAAATTCAGCCAGGTAAGATGTTGTACGAAATGGATGGCGTCAGTGAAGAGTTGGCGCGAGAAGCGTTTAGATTGGCGGCTGCTAAGTTGCCAATTGAAACGACGTTCATGACGCGTCAAATTGGTAGTTAAGGAAAGGTAAGCTAATATGAAAGCCACCGATTTAAGAGCAAAAAGTGTTGATGAGTTAAATGCTGAACTGATTGAATTGCGCCGTGCGCAGTTCTCATTACGTATGCAATTGGCTACGCAACAATTAAATAAAGTAGATCAGCTAGGTAAAGTGCGCAAAGATGTTGCGCGCGTTAAAACTGTATTAGCTGAGAAAGCGAAACAGGCATAATGATGACAGAGTCAACTAAAGTTGTTCGTAGTTTAAGTGGTCGCGTAGTCAGCGATAAAATGGATAAAACCGTTACTGTGCTTGTTGAACGTAAAGTGAAACACCCAATGATTGGTAAAGTGGTTGTGAAGTCTAATAAATTTCATGCGCACGATGAAACTAATCAGTGTAAAGAAGGCGATATTGTGACTATTGTTGAAAGTCGCCCTTTGTCTAAAACAAAGACATGGGTTGTTAGCAAGGTAGAAACAAAAGCTTAAATAATATGATTATCATCTTGCATAAGATGAAATCTATCAGTTATAATGTTGGACTTTTCGGCGCTCGTGTCGGTTAATTTTTAACTTACACATAAAGCCAGCGCCCCAATACTGACCGTGGTCTACTGGCCGTGTTGAGATTTAAAATCTTAATAGCGGCTGGTGTTGGTTAAAACGGATTAAGTTGGAGATTACTCTCATGATTCAAATGCAGTCTCGGTTGGAAGTTGCCGATAACACTGGCGCTCGTTCAGTTCAGTGTATTAAGGTGCTTGGCGGTTCAAAACGCCGTTACGCTGGTATAGGTGACATTATTAAGGTCAGCATCAAAGATGCTGCGCCGCGTGGTCGTGTTAAAAAAGGTGAGGTCTACAGTGCTGTTGTAGTTCGTACCGCTAAGGGTGTGCGTCGACCAGACGGTTCACTTGTAAAATTTGACACAAATGCCGCTGTATTACTCAATAACAAATTAGAACCAATTGGTACACGTATTTTTGGGCCGGTTACACGTGAATTGCGTAGTGAGCGTTTCATGAAGATTGTATCTCTTGCGCCTGAAGTGTTGTAGTCATAGGCATAAGGACAGATAAGATGAGCAAAATTCATAAAGGCGACCAAGTAATCGTCAATACAGGTAAAGATAAAGGTAAGCGCGGCACAGTAGTGCGTTTATTGGATTCTGGCCATGTGGTGGTTGAAGGTATTAATGTAGCGAAAAAACATGCTAAGCCAAACCCGATGAAGGGTGTTACTGGTGGCATCGTAACAAAGGAAATGCCAATGGATATTTCTAATGTTGCATTGTTTAATCCTGCAACGCAGAAAGCTGATCGCGTGGCTTTTAAAATGTTAGATGACGGCCGTAAGATTCGTGTATACAAATCTAACGGTGAATCAGTGGACGCATAGGATAAATTATGGCGCGTTTAAAACAATTCTATAAAGACTCAGTAGTAAGCAAGATGACTGAGCAATTTGGTTACACTTCTGTCATGCAAGTGCCTCGTATTGAAAAAATCACCCTGAATATGGGTGTGGGCGAAGCTGTTGCTGATAAAAAAGTAATGGAGCACGCGGTTGGCGACATGGAAAAAATTGCTGGTCAAAAAGCAATTGTAACCAAGGCTAAAAAATCAGTGGCTGCATTTAAAATCCGTGATGATTATCCTGTTGGTTGTAAGGTAACTTTGCGTCGTGAGCGTATGTACGAGTTCCTGGATCGCCTCATTACTGTAGCTATTCCACGTATTCGTGATTTCCGCGGTATATCTGCTAAATCATTTGACGGTCGTGGTAATTACAACATGGGTGTTAAAGAGCAAATTATTTTTCCAGAAATCGAATACGACAAAATCGATGCGATTCGCGGCATGAATATTACGATTACTACAACGGCTAAAACGGACGAAGAAGCAAAAGCTTTGCTTGCTGCGTTTAGCTTTCCTTTTAGAGGTTAAGACATGGCAAAAACATGTATGACAGAGCGCGAGCTAAAACGCCGCGAAATGGTAGAAAAATTTGCAGCTAAGCGTAATGCTTTAAATGCAATCATCAATGATCAGAAAGCAAGTGCTGAAGATCGTCGAGATGCGCGTTTGAAGTTACAAAGTCTGCCACGTAACTCAAGCCCAGTGCGTCTACGTAATCGTTGCGCATTGACAGGTCGTCCACGTGGTGTGTTCAGTAAATTTGGTATCGGTCGCAGCAAGCTGCGCGATTTGATGATGAGTGGCCAAGTGCCAGGCGTCACCAAAGCTAGCTGGTAACGGAGGAGTAGATTATGAGTATGAGTGATCCGATTGCCGATATGCTAACGCGTATTCGTAATGCACAAAGTGTTAATAAATTAACAGTATCTATGCCAGCATCCAAACTCAAAGGCGCTATTGCTGATGTGTTAAAGGATGAAGGGTATATTGAAGATTATGCTGTGCAAGCCAATGATGGTAAGCCTGTGTTGAATATTAGCTTGAAATATTACGCTGGTCGTCCAGTGATTGAAAAAATTGAGCGTGTAAGTAAGCCTGGTTTGCGTGTATACAAGGGTAGCCAAAACATCCCTAAAGTAATGAATGGTCTTGGTGTGACAATCGTGTCTACATCCAAGGGTGTAATGACAGATCGTAAAGCACAAGCAGCTGGTATCGGCGGCGAAGTGTTGTGCGTAGTAGCTTAAGGAGAAGCAAATGTCACGTGTTGCTAAAAATCCTGTTGCTATTCCAGAAAAAGTAGAAGTGGTGCTTAACCCTGCGCTCATAAGTGTAAGCGGTCCTTTGGGCAAGTTGTCTCACCCATTGACAGATGCTGTGACTTTGGCGCGTGATGGCGATACCATAACTGTCAAGGCCAATAATGATTCACAGCACTCGCGTGCGATGTCTGGAACAATGCGTGCATTGGTTGCCAACATGGTACAAGGTGTATCAGTAGGTTTTACGCGTAAATTGACCTTGGTTGGTGTTGGCTACAAAGCAAACGCACAAGGTGCAATGTTGAATTTGGAATTAGGTTACTCACACCCAATCAGTCACGCAATGCCAGCTGGTGTTACTGTGCAAACGCCAACACCTACTGAAGTAGTGTTGACAGGCGCAGACAAACAGGTGGTTGGTCAAGTGGCTGCTGTGATTCGTTCGTACAGAGCGCCAGAGCCTTACAAAGGTAAGGGCGTGCGCTACTCAGACGAAGTGGTTGCTATTAAAGAAACCAAGAAAAAATAAGTAATTAGACTTAAAAAATCTAAACTAAACTAGGGCTTAGAAAATGAACATCGTAAATAACCGCTTGCGCCGTGCACGTAAAACCCGTGCCAAAATTGCCGAGTTAAAAGTTACACGTTTAAGCGTGCATCGTACAAATACGCATATCTATGCGCAAATTATTGCTGAATCTGGCGATAAAATCATCGTAAGCGCTTCAACTGTAGAAGCTGATGTGCGTAAAAAAGTGAAAAATGGTGGCAATGTTGAAGCTGCTGCTTTAATTGGTAAGCGTATTGCAGAGAAGGCAGTCAAAGCAGGTGTTACTACAGTTGCTTTTGATCGTTCAGGCTATAAATACCACGGCCGTATTAAGGCGCTTGCAGACGCAGCGCGTGAAAACGGTTTGTCATTTTAAGAAGCGAGACAGATAATGGCTAGAGAAGTAGAACAACAACAGCAAACTGATGGTTTGCGTGAAAAAATGATTACAGTTAATCGTGTAAGTAAAACGGTTAAAGGTGGTCGTATCATGAGTTTCGCAGCGTTGACTGTTGTTGGCGATGGCGATGGCGCAGTGGGTATGGGTAAAGGTAAAGCGCGTGAAGTGCCTGTGGCTGTACAAAAGGCAATGGATGAAGCGCGTCGTGGTATGTTGAAAGTGAATTTGAACAACGGCACTTTGCATCACGCGGTGACGGGTGTGCATGGTGCGGCTAAAGTGTTTATCCAACCAGCATCAGAAGGTACTGGCATTATTGCTGGTGGTGCAATGCGCGCCATTTTCGAAGTGATGGGTGTGACAAACGTTGTTGCAAAATGTATTGGCTCAACTAATCCATACAACTTAGTACGTGCTACTTTAAATGGTTTAGAGTCCATGAATACGCCTGCTGAGATTGCTGCTAAACGCGGTAAATCCATTGAAGATATTAGAGGTTAATCATGGCTAAAGCAAAAAAAGAAGTCTCAACTATTAAAGTAACATTAGTCAGAAGTTTAATTGGTCGTATTGAAGCACATAAAGCGACAGTAAAAGGCTTGGGTTTACGCCGTATGCATCACACTGTTGAAGTTCAAGATACACCAGCAATTCGCGGCATGATTAACGCCGTTAGCTATCTCTTAAAGGTAGAAGCATAATGCAATTAAATACGATTAAGCCTGCAGAAGGCGCAAAAAAAGAACGTCGCCGTGTTGGCCGTGGTATCGGTTCAGGCCTTGGTAAGACTGCTGGTCGCGGTCACAAAGGTCAGAAATCACGTACTGGTGGTTTTCATAAAGTAGGTTTTGAGGGCGGTCAAATGCCTTTGCAACGTCGCTTACCAAAACGTGGATTTAAGTCGCTAACGAAAGACAATACTGCACGTATTCGTACGAGTGAGTTGCTTGAGCTAGATGCGGATGTCATTGATATGCTTGCATTAAAAGCAGCTAAATTAATTTCGGGTAATGTGAAAGCTGTAAAAGTATATCTTTCTGGTGATTTGACCAAAAAAGTGAAGGTACAAGGCTTGTTGTTGACTAAAGGTGCGCGAGCAGCGATTGAGTCAGCAGGTGGTCAGGTTGTTGAAGCTTAATTAAAGAGAACTGGTTTTGGCACAAGACGGCATTTTAAGTACCATGAGTAAAATGAGCGAGCTGAAAAGCCGCTTATGGTTCGTGTTGGGCGCTTTGATTGTATATCGATTAGGTGCTCACATCCCAGTACCTGGGATTGATCCTACAATATTGAAGCAGTTATTTGACTCGCAAAAAGACGGTATTCTGGGCATGTTTAATATGTTCTCAGGTGGGGCTTTATCGCGTTTTACTGTCTTTGCGCTAGGGATTATGCCGTACATTTCAGCATCTATCATTATGCAGTTGCTGACTGTAGTGTCACCAAAATTAGAGCAGTTGAAAAAAGAAGGTGAAGCAGGCAGACGCCAAATCACCAAATATACGCGTTATGGTACGGTTGCATTAGCAACCTTCCAAGCGTTGGGTATTGCCATTGCTTTAGAAGGTCAAGCTGGTTTGGTATTGGATCCGGGCTTTAGTTTTAGATTGACAGCAGTAGTCACTTTAGTGAGTGGCACGATGTTCTTGATGTGGTTGGGAGAGCAAATTACTGAACGCGGCATTGGTAATGGCATTTCGATCATCATTTTTGCTGGCATTGTGGCTGGATTGCCAAGTGCCGTAGGCAGTACCCTTGAGTTGGCGAAAACAGGTGCATTCTCTATTCCGCTGGTGATGTTCTTGTTTGTAGCCATTATATTGGTGACAGCTTTGGTTGTGTTTGTAGAACGTGGGCAACGCAAAATTACAGTAAATTATGCTAAGCGTCAGGTAGGCAATAAAGTATTTGGTGGTCAAACGACTCACTTACCATTGAAGTTAAACATGGCAGGCGTGATTCCTCCAATTTTTGCTTCAAGTATTATTTTGTTTCCAGCTACGCTTGCAGGCTGGTTTGGTAGCAGTGAAAGTATGTATTGGCTGAAGGATATCAGCAGCAAGTTAGCCCCTGGCCAACCAATCTACATACTGTTGTTTGCGGCAGCGATTATATTTTTCTGTTTCTTTTACACGGCATTGGTATTCAATCCGAAAGAGACAGCTGATAATCTGAAGAAAAGTGGTGCATTTGTACCAGGTATTCGCCCTGGAGAGCAGACCGCTAAATACATTGACAAGATTATGGGCCGTTTGACTTTAGTAGGTGCTTTTTACATCACTTTAGTATGTTTGTTGCCTGAGTTTTTGATTTTAAAATTTAATACACCGTTCTACTTTGGTGGTACGTCACTTTTGATTATTGTTGTAGTGACAATGGACTTTATGACACAAGTGCAATCCCATTTAATGTCTCACCAGTATGAGGGGTTGCTCAAAAAAGCTAATTTTAAAGGTGGCGCAACAACGCGCTAACTGGAGAGATGGCGAAAGAAGATCGCATTGAAATGCAAGGTGAGATTCTAGAGAATCTCCCCAATGCCACTTTCAAAGTAAAGTTAGAGAACGGACACACAGTATTAGGATATATCTCTGGGAAAATGCGAATGCACTATATTCGTATCCTACCAGGGGATAAGGTGACAGTTGAAATGACACCTTATGATTTGACAAGAGCGCGCATTACATTCCGCGTGAAGTAACTAAATTGATTTGGTAGCTAGAGGTAAATTATGAGAGTTCGTGCATCAGTAAAAACATTATGCCGTAACTGTAAAGTTGTGCGTCGTCGTGGAGTAGTTCGTATTATTTGTACAGACCCGCGTCATAAACAACGTCAAGGTTAATAGATAACTACGGTGTGATGTTTGGAATTGAAAAATTCATCACAACCTGTTAAAATTTAAGGCTTTTTATTTGGTCGCTAGTCATTGCGACTCGTTTTGGAGTTAAAGTATGGCTCGTATTGCTGGGGTAAACATCCCTAATAACAAACACGCAGAAATCGCGCTCACCGCGATTTATGGTATTGGTAGAAACACTGCACAAAAAATCTGTGTAGCAGCAGGTGTTTTGGCCACGACTAAGGTAAAAGATCTGAACGACGCGGATGTTGAAAAGCTTCGTGACGAAGTTGCGAAGGTCAAGGTCGAAGGTGATTTGCGCCGTGAAGTGTCGATGAACATCAAGCGTTTGATGGATCTTGGTTGCTATCGTGGTGTGCGTCATCGTCGCGGTTTACCTGTGCGTGGCCAACGTACAAAAACCAATGCGCGTACGCGTAAAGGCCCTGTAAAAGCAATCAAACAGTCTAAATAACGTTTTAATTTAATCGTTTAATTTAAGTAAGATACATAGGTAAGGACAGTACAACATGGCAAAAGCTAATGTACGTGTAAGAAAAAAAGTTAAAAAGAATATTGCAGAGGGTATCGCACATGTGCATGCTTCTTTTAACAATACAATTATTACAATCACAGACCGTCAAGGCAATGCGTTGTCATGGGCCACATCTGGTGGTCAAGGATTTAAAGGTTCTCGTAAAAGTACGCCTTTTGCTGCACAAGTTGCTGCTGAAGTTGCTGGTAAATCAGCACAAGAATCTGGTGTAAAAAACTTAGAAGTACGTATTAAAGGTCCTGGCCCTGGTCGTGAATCAGCAGTGCGCGCACTGAATGCAGCAGGATTCAAAATCACAAGTATAACTGACGTGACGCCTGTGCCACATAATGGCTGCCGTCCGCCTAAAAAACGTCGCATTTAAGCGATTAAAGATTACTGGAGAAATATCTTGGCTAGAAATTTAGACCCTAAATGCCGTCAATGCCGCCGTGAAGGTGAAAAGTTGTTTTTGAAAGCTGAAAAATGCTTTACAGACAAATGCGCAATTGAAAAGCGTAACTTTGCACCAGGTCAACATGGTCAACGTCGTAACTCACGTTTGTCTGACTACGGTGTGCAATTGCGTGAAAAACAAAAAGTCCGTCGTATTTACGGCGTGCTTGAAGCACAGTTTCGTAGCTACTATGCTGAAGCTGATCGTAAAAAAGGTATTACTGGCGAGAATTTATTACAGTTACTTGAGTGCCGCTTAGATAACGTTGCTTATCGCATGGGCTTAGGAGGTTCACGTACTGAGGCACGTCAAATTGTGCGTCACAACAGTATTTTAGTAAATGGTAAACGCGTAAATATTCCATCATACCAAGTAAAAGCGGGTGATGTGGTATCAGTAGCCGAAGCATCAAAACAGCAGTTGCGTATTAAAGCAGCATTAGAAGCTGCAGAGCAACGCGGTTTCCCTGAGTGGTTAGAAGTGGATGTGAAATCATTAAGTGGTAAGTTTAAAGCGAAACCACAACGTGACGAATTGCCTGCAACTATCAATGAGTCATTGGTTGTTGAGTTGTATTCTAAGTAATTAGGTGGTATTCGTACTTAGTTTTCACTCTTAAATCGAATTCATTCAAGGAAGTTTATGCAAAATAGTCCAACAGAATATTTGAAACCACGTGTTGTTGATGTTGAAGTGATTACACCACTACGTGCTCGCGTTACGCTTGAGCCAATGGAGCGCGGTTTCGGCTACACATTAGGTAATGCGTTGCGTCGCGTGTTGTTGTCTTCGATTCCTGGTTTCGCCATTACAGAAGTAAAGATTGACGGAGTAGTACATGAGTACTCAACCATTGATGGTGTGCAAGAAGATGTTGTTGATATCTTGTTAAATCTCAAAGGTGTAGCGTTAAAATTAAACACTAAGTCAGAAACCATTTTGGTATTAAACAAATCAGGCGAAGGCATTGTTACTGCGGCTGATTTCGAAACTGGTCACGATGCTGAAATTGTTAACCCAAGTCATGTGATCGCTCACTTGACCAAAGGTGGTAAATTGAATTTAGAAGTTAAGGTTGAGATGGGACGTGGTTATCAACCTGTTCCTGCACGCCAAAAAGTGAACCAAGAAGACCGTGTGTTAGGTTTCATCATGGTAGATGCTTCATTCAGTCCTATCAACAAAGTGAGTTATCACGTTGAGAGTGCGCGTGTAGAGCAACGTACAGATTTAGATAAGTTGATTATGGACGTTGAGACTAACGGCATTATTGAGCCAGAACAAGCAATCCGTGATGCAGCAAGAATATTGATCGGTCAGTTATCAGTATTCGCGAATTTAGAAGGTGCGCCTAGTGAAGTTGAAGTGAAATCAGCACCACAGGTCGATCCAATTCTATTACGTCCAGTGGATGATTTAGAGTTAACAGTACGCTCAGCGAATTGCCTAAAAGCAGAAAACATTTTCTATATTGGTGATTTGATTCAACGTACTGAAAATGAATTATTGAAAGCGCCGAATTTAGGCCGTAAATCACTCAATGAAATTAAAGATGTGCTAGCTTCTAAGGGGCTGACACTTGGTATGAAGCTAGAAAATTGGCCACCAGTTGGCTTAGAAAAAGCTTAATCCCATTTATTTGCAGTTAAAAAGTTTAAGGAAATTACTATGCGTCACGGTAATAGCAATCGTAAGTTAAATCGTACAAGCAGCCACAGAGCCGCTATGTTCCGTAACATGTCTGTATCATTATTACGTCATGAAATAATCAGAACTACTTTGCCTAAAGCAAAAGAGTTGCGCAAATATGCTGAGCCGCTCATTACTTTGGGTAAAGATGCAACATTGGCAAACCGTCGTTTAGCGTTCAGCCGTTTACGTGACCGTGATATCGTGACTAAATTGTTTGGTGAGTTAGGTCCACGCTATAATGCACGTAATGGTGGATACTTGCGCATTCTTAAATGTGGTTTCCGTAATGGCGATAATGCGCCAATGGCGTTGGTTGAACTAGTTGATCGCCCAGACACTACAACAGAAGCAGTTGCTGCTGAGTAATTATCAATAGAAACAAATTGCTAAAAAGCCAGCGTAAGCTGGCTTTTTGTTTTTATTCAGTAAGAAATATCTGAATATCTGATCTTGAAAATGGCCAACACAATTCAGCATTAGTATCATTTCGATACAACACGGGTATTTTTTCACCATACTTGCTGATGAGCGCATCGTCTTCTGAAATTTCAACCGTGAGTATCGTTTTGCTAGGCAGCGTCGCTAGCACTAACTTCTCAGCTAACTCGCACAGATGGCAAGCGGATGTGGTATACAAGTATATTGAGAATGTTTGTTTAGTTGCCATTTAATCTATTTTTTATCTTTCAATTAAAGGATTTTAGCTTAAATTAAATCATAATAACAAATTGATCATTATGGCTATATCAGGAATGTAATGTCGGATATACAAGAAATCAAAGAAAGCTTAAGCGAGAGCCTGCAACAGGTTATCTCGCTATTAGAAAAGCATAAGTTAGTAGAAAGTCTTGTGCACAAACAAGACATGCCTAAGCATGATCTAGTTGAAAGCCTCGTGCATAAGCAGAACCTTAGCGAACTTCAAAAGCGGCTGGATGTTTTACACCCGGCTGACGTAGCTTACATCCTCGAAGCATTACCATTGGACGACCGTTTAAAGGTATGGGATCTTGTAAAAGCAGAGCGTGATGGTGAGATTTTACTAGAAGTCTCAGATGCTGTTCGTCAGACGTTGATTGCTGACATGGATAGCGACGAGTTGTTAGCTGCAGCTGAACAGTTGGATACTGACGAACTAGCTGATTTGGCGCCAGATTTGCCAAAAGATGTGTTGCAGGATTTAATGTTTAGCCTCGATGCACAAAATCGAGAAAGACTGCAGTCTGCTTTGTCATATCCCGATGACGCGGTTGGTGCATTGATGGACTTTGACATTGTGACCATTCGTGAGGACATTACATTAGAAGTGGCCCTGCGCTACCTACGTAGGTTAGGCAGCCTGCCAGATCATACGGATAAGTTGTTTGTAGTGGATCGATCTGACATTTTGCGTGGTGTATTGCCGTTAAAGCGGATGGTTGTACATGAGCTAGACGTCAATGTAGCGGATGTCATGGCTGAAGATGCTGTGGTGTTTCATCCTGAAGATGTAGCAGATGAAGCCGCTAAAGCCTTTGAGCGTTACGACCTGGTAACCGCACCAGTTGTTGATCGCAATCATAAACTGGTGGGTAGAATCACTGTGGATGCAGTCATGGATTATATCCGTGATGAAGCGGAATCAGACAAGTTATCCATGGCTGGTTTGCGCGAAGAAGAAGACTTTTTCTCTTCCATTTGGAAATCTGTACAGAATCGCTGGGCATGGCTGGCAATCAACTTAATCACTGCACTGATTGCATCCCGTGTGATTGGTCTATTTGAAGGCTCCATTGAGAAAATCGTAGCACTGGCTGCGTTAATGCCTATTGTTGCAGGTATTGGTGGCAATTCTGGCAATCAAACAACGACGATGATTGTACGAGGTTTAGCTTTAGGTCAAATCTCAACGCATAATATGAGTTCTTTGATTAAAAAAGAATTAGGTGTGGCTCTGCTCAATGGATTGATTTGGGGTGGCGTGTTAGGCCTGATTGCCTACTTACTTTATAGCAACTACGAGCTAGGCCTAGTAATGATGGCTGCCATGACATTAAATCTGCTCTTGGCGGCAATCATGGGTGTGATGATACCACTGGTGATGAATAAGTCAGGACGTGACCCTGCTGTTGGCTCTAGCGTATTAATTACTGCTGTGACGGACAGTGGTGGTTTTATGATTTTCCTAGGATTGGCGACAATTTTTTTACTCTAAATAATATGATAAGTCGATGATGGTGAATCCAGAAATACAACTAATCTGGCAAGAGGTTATTGCTGATATATCAACGCCAGCAGCTGGTTGGCAGCTAGGGGTACTTGTTATCGCTTTAGTCACAGCTTGGCTCATTAATGGCGCACTTCGTGCGTATGTCATGCGCTATGCACCTGAACAGTGGAAACGTGGCATAGGCGGTATTAATCGCGTACTTTTTCCACTATCAACACTCATCATTGTGCAAATAAGTAAATTAGTGCTCAACCATTGGCAACACACCGGCATACTGCATCTAGCGAGCACGCTGCTGATTGCGATGGCTTTGATACGACTGCTTGTATACGCGGTACGCTATATTATTTCACCTGGTGGATTACTTAAAACACTCGAAAATTCCTTGTCCGGAATGATTTGGGCGGTGTTAGCGCTGCATCTAAGTGGATTACTGCCGGAAATTGTGATCGTAATGAAAGAAGTCGAGTTTACCATTGGTAAAACCACCATCAACCTACTGGTCATATTACAAGCGGCTCTGATTATTTTCACCACCATTTTTCTAGCGCTTTGGTGTAGTCGTATGATTGAAAACAAACTCATGCAAAACGACAACATCAATATGAATATGCGTGTGGTGCTAAGTAAGGTGTTACGTATTGCGTTCATCTTTTTGGCTGTATTAATTGGTTTATCTGCTGTCGGTTTAGATTTTACGCTGCTATCTGTTTTTGGAGGTGCGCTAGGTGTCGGGTTAGGTTTTGGCTTGCAGCGAATTGCCAGCAACTATGTGAGTGGATTCATTTTGTTGCTGGATAACTCAATAAAAATTGGCGATATCATTACAATCAATGAGTTGCACTATGGCATCATTGCTGACTTGCGTACTCGTTATTTGGTATTAAAAAAATTGGACGGTACAGAAGTGATTGTGCCGAATGAAATGTTGATTACCAACACTGTTATCAACCACTCATTTTTAGATAGAAACACGCGAGTCTTACTAGATGTGCAGGTTGCTTATGAGAGTGATTTAGAGTTGGTAATGAAATTGCTACGTGAAGCGGCAGAAAAACAACCTAGGGTGCTAGTCACGCCTGAACCTACGAGTGCGATTAAAGCATTCGCAGACAGTGGTATTGATATGACCTTATCCGTTTGGATACCTGACCCTGAAAATGGTCAGTTAGCATTAAAATCTGAAATTTATTTAGATATTTGGAAGCTCTTTAAAGCCAACAATATTTCAATCCCATTTCCACAACGCGAGATCAGGGTGCTCAATAAAGCGATAGATATTCAACATGCTAGTGAGGTACCACAGCAGTCATCGTGATGGCAACAAAAAAGCCCGCTGACTAACGGGCTTTTTTTATGACTAAATAACATTAAGTCGTTATTTGAGCTTAGTTTCTTTGTACATCACGTGCTTACGTGCCACTGGATCAAATTTTTTGATTTCCATTTTTTCTGGCATCGTGCGTTTGTTTTTAGTAGTGGTATAGAAGTGACCTGTACCAGCACTAGACTCTAATTTAATTTTTTCACGCATTGCTTATGCTCCTTAGATTTTTTCGCCAGCAGCGCGCAGTTTTGCGAGCACAGCGTCAATGCCGTTTTTGTCGATAGTGCGTAAAGCAGCATTGGTAATACGCATGCTCACCCAACGGTTCTCACTTTCAACCCAGAATTTACGATTTTGTAAATTTGGTAAGAAACGACGTTTTGTTTTGTTTTGTGCGTGAGAAACATTGTTACCCACCATTGGCTTTTTGCCTGTTACTTGACATACACGTGCCATAATGACTCCTGAGACAAAATTGTCCGCAAATACTTTGCTTTTTTAGAAAGACCGCAATTATAGTATGAAAACAGAGAAGTTTTCAAGCTAAATGTCTTATTTTATTAAATATTATTAGTGTTTAACTTAATGTTTGCCAGTGCTACCAAAGCCGCCGTCACCGCGATCACTTTGCGTAAATTCGTCCACTATATGAAAGTCAGCTTGTACCACTGGCACAATGACTAATTGCGCAATACGTTCCATCGGATTCAGGATAAATGCCTCTTTGCTGCGGTTCCAACAAGAGACCAATAGTTGACCTTGGTAATCAGAGTCGATTAGGCCTACCAAGTTACCTAACACAATGCCGTGTTTATGCCCGAGACCAGAACGTGGGAGTATCAATGCGGCATAGTAAGTGTTATCAATATGAATCGCCATGCCAGTAGGGATCATGATGGTCTCGCCTGGTTGGATGGATTGTGTGTGTTCAATACATGCCCGCAAATCAAGCCCTGCAGAGCCTGGGGTGGCGTAGCTAGGCATCATATGGTGCAGGCGGTTATCAAGAATTTTTAAATCAACGGTGATGGACATGAGAATTGCTTTGCTGGAGATATTTAGAATGTGTTATTAAACACCAATTACCTTTTAAAATCACTAGGTAACAAAAAAGCCAGCACATCATGTACTGGCTTTTTGTTTAATTTAAATCAAAACTTGTAAGCTGCGCTTAAACCAAGCAAATAGTTTCTGTCTGCAGCTGGTTCAAAAAACAAGGCGTTACCATCGTTAACGCGCACGGAGCCGATGTACTCTTTGTCAAACATGTTTTCTACGCGTATATATTCTTTGAATTGCCAGTGCGCGAGGTTCTGCTCAAAACCAGCTCTAAGGTTAAAGATGGTATATGAGGGGGCTGTGTCCGTATTTCTATCGTTCACATAGACTTTGCTATTGTGGCGGCCTTCTAAGGCCATCATAAATCCTACAGGCTCAAATTGCCATGCAATTTCGCCATAGATTTGGCTGCGATAAGTGCCTGGTATTCTGTTTCCAGATTGAATAATGGTCCCACCTGTGGGTGTAAAGTCTGAGTCGAATTTTGCATTCAAAAGTGAGTAAGAGAAAAAAGTGGATATGCCGTAATCAAAATCGGAGTCTAGTGAAAACTCCGCGCCAGTGCGTTTGGTACTGTTAGCATTGGCGAAAGTGGAGCGACCAGCTAGAGTCTGGTTGGTCACAATTTCATCATTGGTTTTGATATGGAAAAGTGTCAAATTAGCTTGGGTATTGTCACTCAAAAATGTTTTTGCTCCGATTTCAAAGTTCTCACTATTGCTAGGTTTAAGCGATAAATTGGGGGTGGCATCGGCAGCGGTTGTATTGAAAGCGGCTTCAATAAATGTGGGTGTTTCAAAGCCTTTGCCATAATTGGCGTACAAATTAACGCTAGGACTCACTTTCCAAGTCACACCGAACACAGGTGTGGTTTTTTCATAAGACACGGAACCGCTGTTATTGCCGTTGCTACCAACACCACTTGTAAAGTCGTCTTTAACTTCTAGGCGTACTTTGGTGCGGCGAACCCCAGCGTGTAAATCTACACTCGGTAATACTGTTAATTTGCCTTGAACATATCGGTCAAAATTAGTGGAAATATTCTCTTCTCTGCGATTAAGCACACTAATTGGCAAGCCTGAACCTAACACGTTGGTATCCAAGCGGTCATCGCTCGATTTGCCGTAAGTTATACCTAAGCTTATATTGTAAGGCATGCTGGCTATGTTGCCGCTGTTATCCCAGCGTGCATCCGTACCATAGAATTCGCGGTCAATCTCACTTAGGCGAGCGTTGGTAGTAGCGAGGGTTGTAGCGGTTGGAGAGGTTGTCAAAATCTGCGCATTTTTACGTGTACCTACGTAAGGAATAAAACTAAGCTTGTTATTTTGATTGAATGCATGCTCAAAGTTAAAGCCAACTTGCGTATGCGAGCGGCTTACGCTGGTATTGGCATTGATGGATGCTGGAACAACTGTATCGCGGGTGCTACTACTAAATGCGCGTGCTCGGTCTAGCCCAATAGGATCCTGAGCGTCTTGTTCGAACCAATTGATTAAAGTAGTGAGCTTGGTATCTTCACTGATGTTGAATTTGAATTTTGCAGTGGCCTGTTGCTTATCGCTTTCGCTGTTGTCGCGGTAGCCGTCACTCTCAAAATTAGATGCGTTTACTAAGTACTCGACACCGTCAGCAATGCCTGCTGCATTGATGATCTGACGTTTTGTATTGTAACTACCAAACATCACAGTGCTGCCAATTTCTGGCGTATCGGGAGCATCTTCTGTAAATAGTTGAATGACGCCACCTGATGAGTTGCCATAAAGTGCAGAAAATGGGCCGCGCATGACTTCAATGCTTTTGATTGCTGACAAGTCCACTACACCTGGCTGGCCTTGACCATCTGGCATGGTCAGTGGAATACCATCAACATATACACGCACACCACGCACACCAAAAGCTGATCGAGAACCAAAACCACGACTTGAGATTTGTGGATCTTGCGCCTGTTGTGTTCTGTTTTGGGCGGTAATACCAGGTACGCGAATCAGGCTTTCTGATAGCGTCATTTGCAATTGTCCGTTTTGAATGTCCTCTTGTTTTACAACGTCGATGGCTATCGGTAAATCAAAACTATTTTGTTCTGTACGTGTACCCGTTACGACGATAGGCGCTAACTGCATCATTTTTTCTGACTCTTCAGCGTATACGCTTTGAATAGGTATCAAGCTAAATGCGGTTGCAATTGCCAGCGGTATTGTTTTAAGTTGAGTTGGTGCAAGGTGAATTATTGACATGACGAGGCTTTTATTAAAATTGAATCGCGCGATGATAGCGATTAAACGTAAGCATCACATCAGCATTTTCATGAATTTACGGATTATTTGAATGCTGTTTGCGCTAAGTCAAAAAACCGATCAAGTGAGAACAGGCAGCATGAGGTAAATGCTAACGACGAGAAAGCCTACTCTTTAATTAAGCATATTCGCCATATGTTGCAAAATGAGCGATGCTACTTCTGGTTTGCTGAGTAGAGGTAGGGGATGTGTGCCGACATCATCAATAAGTGTTACTTGGTTAAGGTCATTTCCCATGGCCACACTGATGTCATTAGCAACAATCAATGGTAGCTTTTTTGTGAAACGTTTTTGGGTGGCTTGCGCAATCACTTGCTCAGATTCTGCTGCGAATCCTACACAAAAAGGTGGGTTTGGTAACGACGCGACATCAGCCAATATATCTTTATTTTTTTTGAGTTCTATTGTAAGTGTGTCTTCACTTTTTTTAATTTTTTGTGGTGCGGATTGGGCTGGACTATAGTCTGCTACGGCAGCTACACCGATAAATACATCTTGATTGCTCACGTGTTGCATCACTGCCTGATACATACGCTCAGCACTAGTCGCTTGAATGCTTGTCACATGTGCAGGAAGTGCGAGTGTGGAATGGCCGTAAATGAGTGTGACATCTGCACCCATGTTAGCAGCCACCTGTGCAATGGCGTAACCCATCTTTCCAGAACTAAGGTTGGTGATGGCGCGCACAGGGTCAATATGCTCTAAGGTTGCCCCAGCCGTGATGAGTATGCGTTTGCCAAGCAAACGTTTGGGCGTGAAGTGTGCTTGCAACGCTTGCATTAAATCATCAGGTTCTAACATACGACCCAAGCCCACTTCACCGCAGGCTTGTTCTCCAGCATCGGGGCCCAGCACCGTGATGTGGTCTGCATGTAACTGGGCAATATTGCGTTGTGTGGCTGGGTTTTCCCACATCTGTTTATTCATGGCAGGAGCCACTAAAAGTGGACAATCACGCGCGAGACACAAGGTGGACAGCAAATCATCTGCACGCCCATGTACCAATTTAGCAATAAAGTCTGCGCTCGCAGGCGCCACTAGAATGGCATCCGCTTGGCGGCTTAATTCAATGTGTGGCATACCGTTGGGAATGGCATTATCCCACATGCTGATAAACACTGGATTGCCAGAGAGCGCCTGCATGGTAACCGGGGTAATAAATTGGCATGCAGCCTCTGTCATCACCACTTGCACTTTGTAATTGTGTTGTACGAGCAAGCGCACCAATTGCGCAGCCTTATAGGCGGCAATGCCGCCAGTAATGCCTAAGACGATGGTGCGTGAGGACGAGGTTGAAATCATGCATGGATTTTATATGAAACAAGCCATAATTGCGATGGTATGTAGATGCGCCCAAGTGTGAGCAAGACGCGCACATTTACTGTTAAGATGAGTAAAATACAGGTGGATTATGTGGAAAAAAATACGCATTTTTATTTTATTGTTGATCCTTGCAACCGTGGTGCAGCAATCGCTGCAAGAAGACGCTGATTTAAAATGGAACAAGAATTTTTATGTGGCCGTTTATCCAATCAACGCAGACAATAGCAGCAAAGTAAGTGCTTACATTAAAACACTGACTCAAGATGATTTTGAGCCTGTGGCCGCGTACTTTGCAGAAGAAGCACAGCGCTACCAACTCCCTTTACGCAGGCCATTTGAGATAAGGTTGGGCAACACAGTGCAAGTGATCCCACCCTCACCTCCTGAGACTGGCAACGTCTTTGAGATTGTCTTGTGGAGTTTGCAATTCAGATATTTTGCTTGGGTGCATTCGCCAAAGATGTCAGTTAAGCCAGATATTAAGTTGTATTTGCTATATCACGACCCAGTAACTCACCCACGCCTCTCGCATTCCACTGCGTTAAATAAAGGCCGAATAGGCAGAGTGAATTTGTTTGCAGAAAATGGGTATGCAAAGAAAAATTTGGTGATACTCGCGCATGAACTGCTCCACACAGTGAAAGCCACTGACAAGTACGATATGTCTACGGGGCTACCAATCTATCCTGATGGTTTTGCAGAGCCAGATAAAAGCCCTTTGTATCCGCAAGCGTATGCAGAGTTAATGGGTGGGCGCATCCCACTTCGTGAGGGCAACGCTGAAATTCCAAATCACATTGGGTTAACCTTGATAGGCAATAAAACAGCAAAGGAAATTGGCTGGACCCAATAAATAATCATTCACATTGACAAATAAGAAAGATAAAAAATGGCGATTACAGATTGGCCGGAAGGCGAGCGACCACGTGAGAAGTTAATACAACAAGGCGTTGGCGTATTATCAGATGCGGAGTTGTTGGCGATATTTTTAAGGGTAGGCGTAGTGGGTAAAAGTGCGGTGGATTTAGCGCGAGATCTATTGCAACAGTTTGGTAGTTTAAATGGTATTTTCTCGGCGACGCTGGCACAGATTAGCCAAGTGCATGGCATGGGTGAAAGCAAGTATTGTCAGTTACAAGCCATATTCGAAATGAGTCAGCGAGCACTGGCTGAGCAAATGCAATCTCGCGATGTGTTAAGCTCACCTAAGCAAGTGCGCGATTATTTAATGCTTAAGCTGGGTGCACTGCCTAGAGAAGTATTCATGGTCATGATGGTCGACGCGCAAAACCGCGTATTGGCACTAGAGACATTGTTTGAAGGCACACTCACGCAAACTAGCGTATATCCACGTGAGGTGGTGAAGCGCGCATTGCACCATAATGCGGCCTCCGTGATTTTTGCGCATAACCACCCATCGGGCGTTGCCGAGCCCAGTAAAGCAGATGAGGTGTTAACGCAATCGTTGAAGCAGGCATTGGCCTTGGTGGATATAAGGGTGTTGGATCATTTTGTAGTGGCTGGTAACAGCACACTTTCGTTTGTAGAACGTGGTTTGTTATAGGGGTAAATAGTGCGTTTAGAGTCATGGGAACTACTCAGTTATGTTGTCACGGTATTCGGTTTGCCGTTGGCGATTATCTCGTTCATGTTTGAGCAGCGTAAAGAGCGCGAGAATGAGGAGGAAGAGGTATACCAGATGCTTTCCGATGCCTATACCGATTTTTTAAAGCTGGTGATGGCTAATCCAGATCTAAAATTGCGCTCACAATCTGGCATTACACAACTCACAGAAGAACAACAGGAACGTATGCATGTGTTGTTTGAGATTTTGATTTCGCTATTTGAACGGGCCTACTTACTTGGTTATGAACCAAAAATGTCTGGCAAGCAATTAAGGCGCTGGTATTCTTGGGATGATTACATGCGCGAGTGGTGTGAGCGTGACGATTTCCGCGAGCTATTGCCCAGACTGCTGCAAGGAGAAGACCCTGACTTTGCAAAATACATCACCAAAATTGCAATTGAAAAAGGCAAAGCAAAAGATAAGGTAAGCAAATAACATCTGCCCTGATTGAAGCTTAGATTGAAGTAAAGGGTTTGACGCTATCTGCTTGCTTTAAATGTGCTGTGCGATTTCACCAGACGTTTTAATTCTGGCACGCAAGAGCCACAATTGGTGCCACATTTAAGCTTGGCTTGTAAGGTTTGTAAGTCAGCGCCGGCTTCACAGGTTTCTATAATCTCATTCTCAGAGACATCAAAACAGTTACAAACAATTTTGCCGCGACTTTTTTGACCACTAGGTGGCGTGCTGAGTGGTGCTAAAGCCCAACGTCTTAATTCATCCGTAAACTCACCTTGCTGCATCACCTGTTTCAGCCAATCTGCGGCCAATGTTTCACCAATTAATCTAACACCTGTCACTTGGCCTTCTTCTACTAAAATACGTTTGCTGATACCACGCTTGGCATCATCATAATTCAGCATGGGCGCACCTTCTACCATGCCTAGTAGTTGATCGAGTTGATCAATCACTGCTGCAACTGGCATGGATTTGTGCGATGCGCGCAATACCACCATACCGTTACCGCGGCCAAATAAACCACAGGTTGCATAATCAAAGTACACGAGTAGTTTGCGTACTTGCGCAATCAAATGTAAATCGTTGCAACTGCGCATTACTGTCATTTGCCATGGTAGATCGAGTTTTTCAATCTTAATCGCAGTGTGTTTAAGCTCTGGTTGTTTAGAGGTTTTATCAAAAGCAGATGGCATCAATGCGTTGACACCAAGGCCATTCATGAATTGACTGCCCCAGTGCATCGGGATAAAGGTTTCTGCAGGTTTCACTTCTTCGGAAGATTGCACACGAATATTAAGATTGCCACGTTTGTTACTGAGTTTGACGATATCGCCCGTTTTGAGCAGGCGGCGCGTCATGTCATCTGCATTCATCGAGATGACAGGCTCGTCGACATGATTGTAGAGCTGCGCAATGGTGCCAGTACGACTCATTCCGTGCCATTGGTCACGTAAACGGCCGGTGAGTAAATGTAGCGGGTGGCGCGCATCGGTTTTGTCAGCGGTGCCTTTGTATACCGCATTGTGGAATTGCGCTTTACCATTCGGTTTTTGAAATACGCCATCGGTATACAATCTGGCTTGTCCAGTCGTCTCACCCGTTTTGAAAGGCCACTGTTGTGGGCCTTGGTTTTCAAGGATTTGATAGCTCAAGCCTGTGATATCTAAATCGCGCCCACGTGTGGTTTCGCGATGCTCATTAAACACACTCTCAGCTGTAGGATAATCAAACAGAGACTTTGTTTTGGCGAGCTTTTTCTCTAGTCTTTGTGCAAAATCGACGACAATCTCCCAATCGTTACGGGCTTCACCTGGTTTGGATGTGGCGCCCTGCACACGCGTGATGCGGCGCTCAGAGTTGGTCACCGTGCCTTCTTTTTCTCCCCATGTCGTGGCAGGGAAAATCACATCCGCATATTGGTTGCTATCGGTGTTATTAAATGCATCTTGCAGCACCACGAGCTCTGCCGTATTCAGCGCTTCTAATACGCTGTTTAAATCAGGCATCGAGTGTGCGGGATTAGTACAGGCAATCCAAATGGCTTTAATTTCGCCTTTTTTCACTGCATCAAACATTTCTACAGCCGTTTTACCAGCAGTGGCAGGTACCTCGTCTACACCCCAAAATTTCGCAATCTCTGCACGGTGCTCAGGGTTGGCTAAATCACGATGCCCTGACAGCAGATTAGCCATACCGCCTACTTCGCGACCACCCATGGCATTGGGTTGGCCAGTCAGAGAGAAAGGTCCAGCGCCAGGTTTGCCAATCTGGCCCGTGGCAAGGTGCAGATTAATCAGAGCAGCATTTTTGTCTGTGCCGTGGATGGACTGATTTAAGCCCATACAGTACATGGAGAGGGTAGGGCCAGCACCAAACCATTTTGCTGCTTGAATAATGTCTTTTTCGCTAATACCGCAAATATCCGCCACCATTTTGGGCGTGTATTCACGCACCGTTTCTTTCAGCGCCTCAAAACCTTCGGTATGGTTGCGGATATATTGCATATCCAATAAGCCTTCCCACAACATCACATGTAGCAAGCCATTAAACAAGGCGACATCGGTGCCTGGTAAGATTGCCAAGTGTAAGTCTGCAAACTGGGCGGTATCGGTGCGTCGTGGATCCACCACCACCACTTTCATGTTCGGATTGTTGGCTTTGGCATCTTCTATGCGACGGAAAATAATGGGGTGGGCAAACGCAGTGTTTGAGCCAGCAATAAACAAACATTCGGTATGGTCTATATCTTCATAACAGGCTGGTGGCGCATCTGCACCTAGCGTCACTTTGTAACCCGACACAGCAGAACTCATACATAAACGTGAGTTGGTATCTACATTGTTGGTGCCAATGAGCCCTTTGGCCAGTTTGTTGAACACATAATAATCTTCGGTCAGTAATTGGCCAGAGATATAAAATGCCACCGAGTCAGGGCCATATTGCTGTATGGTCTGTGCGAATTTATCCACCACAAACTCAAGCGATTCATCCCATGTAGCACGTTGGCGGGGTGCATTACGGCTAGTGCGAATTTCTGGATACAGTGCACGCGCATCCAGCTTAGCGGTGAGATGCAGGGTAGCGCCTTTGGTACACAAGCGGCCGAAATTAGCAGGGTGGTCAGGGTCACCTTTGACGTCCACAATTTGATTGTTTTCGGTTTTGATGATGACGCCACAACCCACGCCGCAATAACAACAAGTCGACTTAATCTCACGCATAGTTGATGCAATCGCTGTGTTAGCGTTTTGCTGCTGTATTACAACTGCGTGCGATGCTGCTTCTTTTGCCATGTGCTACTTACCCACCTCATTAAACCTCTAAATAGACGATACCGTCTTCCACTTTGACTGGATAGCAAGCCGTTTCACCCACATCGGGCTCTTCTGCTTTGCCGTCCACTAGGCTGATTTTCCAGCTATGCAATGGGCAAGCCACTTTATCACCATACACAATGCCTTGTGAGAGTGGTCCTCCTTTGTGCGGGCAGCTATTGTTCAGTGCAAACACGCGGTCATCCTCCGTGCGAAAAATACCAATATCCACAGATTTAGTCCGAACTAGGCGCGAACCCAATTTAGGGATGTCTGTCAGTGGGCAAATTACTTTCCAAGTCATGTTCAGTTCCTACTTTTATTGTTTGTTTATAGCGTAATGGTTTCAAATTCTTTGTGCTCATCACGTTTTTTTACACGCTCAGCCCATGGGTCCACTGATCCTTGTAATGCATATAACAAGCGTTCAAAAGCAGCTTTGCGGCCTTCAGCGTCTTCCAAAATACGTTTCTTCACATAATCCAGACCCACACGTTCAATCCAGTGTACGGTACGGTCTAAGTAGCGCGCTTCTTCGCGGTAAATCTGGATAAAGGCACCGGAATATTCAATCACTTCCTCCGCTGTTTTGACTTTGCATAGGAATTGCGCAACCTCGGTTTTGATACCGCCGTTACCGCCTACATAAATCTCCCAGCCCGAATCCACGCCAATGATGCCTACATCTTTAATACCAGATTCGGCACAATTACGTGGGCAACCAGATACGGCAAACTTCACCTTATGGGGTGCCCACATATGGTCAAACGCTTTTTCAATATCAATGCCCAATTGTGTAGAGTTTTGTGTGCCAAAACGGCAGAACTCAGAGCCTACGCAGGTTTTGACAGTACGAATCGATTTGCCGTAAGCATAACCAGACGGCATATCTAAATCGGCCCACATACTGGTGAGGTCTTCTTTTTTTACGCCCAGTAGGTCAATCCGCTGACCGCCAGTCACTTTTACCATCGGCACGTTGTATTTGTCGGCCACGTCTGCAATTTTACGGAGTTGGTCAGATGAAGTCACACCACCATACATACGTGGAATCACAGAGTAAGTGCCATCTTTTTGAATGTTGGCGTGCACGCGCTCGTTAATAAAGCGTGATTGTGGATCGTCTTTCGCCTCGTGTGGCCAAGTGGAGATTAAGTAATAGTTCAAGGCTGGACGGCAGGTAGCGCAACCATTTGGCGTGCTCCAACCCATGCCTTTCATGGCATCTGAAATGTTCAAATATTTGTGTGTGCGAATCTCTTCTCGCACCATTTCATGACTCTTGTCGGTACAGCCACACACTGACTTTGCTGAAGATGGTGGTGCATAACCACCACCAAGCGTAGAGGCTAAGATCTGTTCGACCAAGCCGACGCAAGAGCCACAGCTAGAGCCCGCTTTGGTTTGTTTTTTTACATCGTCAATGGTGAACAAGCCTTTTTCTTGAATGGCTTTCACAATTATGCCTTTACATACACCATTACAGCCACAGACTTCCATTTCGTCTGTCATGGCCGCTGCTTTATCTTGACCTTGGTGCCCGGTATTGCCCAGACTATCTTGCCCAAACATTAGGTGATCACGTATCTCATGAATCGGTTTGCTATCGCGCAACATCTGGAAATACCAAGCCCCGTCAGCCGTATCGCCATAGAGCACGCTGCCGATGATTTTGTCATCTTTAATGACGAGTTTTTTGTACACCCCGCCTACTGCATCGTGCAACACAATTTCTTCGGTATCTTCCCCGCCAGAAAAGTCACCGGCAGAGAAAAGGTCGATGCCTGTCACTTTTAATTTTGTTGAGGTGACAGAGCCTTTATATAAGCCGATACCAAAGTTGGCTAAATGTGTGGCGCACACTTTAGCCATTTCAAATAAGGGTGCGACCAAACCGTATGAAGTCCCACGGTGAGAGACGCATTCACCCACCGCATACACGCGTGGGTCAAATGTTTGCATGGTGTCATTCACCACAATGCCACGGTTGCAATGGATCCCTGCGGATTCTGCCAAGGCAAAGTTTGGGCGAATCCCGACTGCCATCACCACTAAATCAGCCGGGATTTCTTCCCCGTCTTTAAACTTCACTGCAGTCACGCGGCCATCTTTGCCAAGCAGCGACGCTGTGTCTTTTTGGAGTAAAAATTGAAGGCCTTTGGCTTCTAACGATTTTTGTAGCATTTTGCCAGCAGTTTTATCCAGTTGGCGTTCCAGTAGCCATTCGTTTTTATGCACCACGGTCACGTCCATGCCTTGAATCTTTAAGCCATTGGCGGCCTCCAAACCCAGCAAACCACCACCAATCACCACTGCATGTTTGTATTGCTTAGCGGCTTCAATCATATCATTGGTATCTTTAATATCGCGATAACCCAATACACCTTGTAAATCAGCTCCTGGAATGGGCAACATGAATGGCTTAGAGCCTGTAGCAAGTAATAGGCGGTCGTATTCTGCGCTGGTGCCATCTTCTGCATACACCACGCGGTTCACACGGTCAATTTTGTTGACACGTGCATTAGTGTGCAGCGTGATATTGTTTTCTGCATACCATTCGCGTGTATTTAAAATGATGTCATCGATGGTCTGCTCATTGGCTAACACTGGCGATAACATAATACGGTTGTAATTGGGGTAGGGCTCATCACCAAACACGGTGATGTCGTAGATATCGGGGGCTATTTTTAGCAGCTCCTCAACCACACGCATCCCCGCCATTCCATTTCCAACTACAACTAAATTCATTTTTTTCATATTGCACCTAAATTATCCGGTTTACCTCATTAAGCAATTCATAAGCTTTTTACATAAAGCCAATTAAATCATTGTGTTACTAAAAAATTAGAGGTCATTCATATTAACAATGACCATTTGCTGTACATATGCACCAAGTCTAACTTGATGCATATGCAGCATTCCTCAAACTTATGCCATTAATCCAACACCTTAAAAGCTCAATTGTGTCGTGAGCCACACAATTTCTTTATCCCCTTTACGTGCTGCATTTTGAAGGGTTGTACCGTACACATCACTTTCGTTAAATTTGGCGTATTCCACTTTGGCCCATAAATTGTCATTAAATGGATACATCACGCTGGCATCAAACTCGGTACCGTATTTGTTACCTAAACGGCCGCCCAAGGTCTGAAATTTCTCATCAGACTTGAACACATGGTATTCGGCATACAGTTTGAATTTGTCGATAGCGCCTGCCGCTGTAATGAAAAAGTCTTCCATGCCTTGACGGGGGGTGACTAGAAAGTGATCTGACCACCCCTGGAATAAGTGGTTAGTACCTAAAGGTGCTTGGAAGCCATATTTGCCATCGTTGCTGGAGAGTTTTTCAAAGTCCGCACGTAATGACCATGCGTTATAAGCCGCACCCCCACCCACTTTAAAATAGTGCGCGTCAATCAAGTTGCTGCCACCTCTGTAATCATCTTGTTTGGCATATTCTGCCGTATACAGTCCGCGCCAATTTGGGGTGAATGGGTGAATGCCATCTAAGCGAATACCAAATGTTTTGCTACTGGCATCAGTGGTAGCCGTTTTCACTAAGTCACTGCTTGCACCAAGGCCGTTACCACCTTGTGCAGCAGTACCAATCGCTGCTGGGTTGCCATTGTTTTGGCTTAAGTTCTCAGCATCAATCCAATAGCCATAGCCAGTGAGTGACTCGGTGGGGGTAAACCGATATTTCACATTGAGTAAATCAATATTACCATCGCGTAATTTGGTGTTAACTTGACGCACTTTGCTAAAGTGAGATGCGAAAATTTCAGTGTCTGGCAGCGATTTATTCACAACGCTAATGCCATCAAACACTTGTGTGTTCTGACGGAAGGCAATATCGCCTACAAACCGCACGTTGTCTAAATTGACGATTTGGCGGCCAAGGCGAATTTTGGTGTTTTTAATGCCAGACCAATCTACAAATAGTTGATTAAAATCTGTGTACCCTGGGTCAACAATGTTGGGGTATTGGCTCTTGTTGGGGCTTGAGTTTGCAGTACCGTTGTTATGTTCTGGTAGATTTTCACGACGATCATTAAAATCATCATTAAACTCATGCACATCGGTCAATTGCGCTGCAAAACTAAAATTATTATAGGGCGCTGTTTGCCAACCTATCAATGTTCTGGTGGTAAACGCATGCGCATTTTTGAGTGAAGGAGCGTTGGCTGCAGTGCCTTGAAAACCAGTTTGATCCACATGCTCATAACGTGGGCGAATGCTACTCAGTGATTTGCCTGATTTAATCGCATCTAAAAATGTGTATTCTGGTAAAACCTCTTCTTCTGCCAAGGCAGGGCTAGCCATTGCAGAAAAACTCAATAACACTGCAAATGAAACTTGACTCAACTTAAACTTGGTATTACTTTTCATTCTGTTACTCCTTTTCTCAAGATGGGGTGATACGTACTTCGGTACGTGGGTCTGTGGCTAAACTCCCATTTGGCCGCAGACCCTTTTTTTATGCCGCCTTTTTCGCGTGGCGTTCGTATAAAAACTTCAACACTTCACTACGCAAATGGTTGTAATGCGCGTCTTCTGCTAACTCCAAGCGCTTTCTTGGGCGCTCCAAATCCACAGTGAGCACTTCGCCTATGGTGGCTGCTGGGCCGTTGGTCATCATCACAATTTTGTCTGAAAGCAATACCGCCTCATCCACATCGTGCGTGACCATCACTGCAGTGCAACCTGATTTCGCCATGATTTTCATCAACTCATCCTGCAGACCTGCCCGCGTTAATGCGTCTAATGCCCCAAATGGCTCGTCCAAAAGCAATACTTTGGGTTCCATCGCCAAGGCTCTTGCAATGCCTACACGTTGCTTCATACCACCAGAGATTTCATTTGGACGTTTTTCTGTGGCATGAGATAAGCCCACTAACTCAAGCGCAGCTTTAGTTCGAGCCTCGAGCTGGCTTTTGCTTTCAGACTCACCAAACACGCGGTCTACTGCCAAATACACGTTCTCGTAGCAAGTCAGCCATGGCAGTAATGAGTGGTTTTGAAATACCACAGCGCGCTCAGGGCCTGGTTTGGCAATTTCTCGGCCTGCACAAAATAGGTTGCCAGCGGTGGGGGTAAGTAAGCCAGCAATTAGGTTTAATACCGTGGATTTTCCACAGCCTGAGTGGCCGATGATCGAAATAAATTCACCTTCTTTAATGTTCAGATTGATCCCTTTGAGCGCATCGAAGGTACCTTTTTTGGTTACGAAAGTCATGTCCACGTTTTCAAGCTGCACATATTTTTCCTGTAACTTTTTTTCCATGATGTTTCTCCCTTAAATCCGTGCTTATTCGTAACTAAAACGTTTTGCTAACAGGGTAAGGCCTTGCTCCAATAGCAAGCCCACCACGCCGACAATTACAATCGCAATGATGATGTGTTCCACGTTTAGGTTGTTCCACTCATCCCATACCCAGAAGCCAATGCCAACACCACCAGTGAGCATTTCGGCCGCTACAATCACCAACCAAGCCACACCTATTGAGAGACGCACACCAGTCATCATGTAGGGCAGCACATATGGAAACAGGATTTTGGTGACGATTTTCCACTCGGATAAGTTAAGCACCTTGGCCACATTCATATAGTCTTGTGGCACTTTACTCACACCCACAGCGGTGTTAATAATCATTGGCCAAATGGCAGAGATGAAAATGACCCAAATTGCAGCAGGGTTGGCAGCTTTGAACACTAGCAAGCCAATCGGCAACCAAGCCAACGGCGATACCGGTTTGAGTAAGCTGATAATCGGTGCCGTCATCCGCGACATAAACTCATAACGGCCGATAATAAAGCCCAGCGGAATACCTACCAGTGCCGCCATGCCAAAGCCAGTGGCAACGCGTTGCAGTGAGTTTAGAATGTTCCAGCCAATGCCTACATCATTTGGATTATTGATGTAGAACGGGTCACTAAACAAGATGGTCGCCGCTTTAAAAGTAGCAATCGGGCCGGGTAGACCTTGCGATTGATACGAAATAAGTGACCAAACCGCAAGCATCAGTACAATACCCATGATGGGTGGAATCACCCATGCAAAGAACTGACGAAGCATTTGCAAAGCCACATTCGGTTTTTTTGTGGATGCAACTGTAGCGGTTTGTGCCATGTTGTCTGTATTAGCAGCCACTAAAGTGACCTTTTCGGATACGTGTTTATCCATGGAGCTATCCATACTTTCGGGTGAAGATGTAGGGGTATCGCCGGGGGCATGCGCAATACCCCCTTTGAGCGTGGCGATATTCTTAATAGTCAGAGCAGTCATCTGTGTTCTCCTTGATGATCTGATTAAGCTTTGACTTTGAAGCCGTTAGCGTAGGCAGCTGGGTTTGAACCGTTCCACACAACGCCATCAATCAGTTTGCTAGAACGCATTGGGTCGGTAGGTACACTAATACCTAATGATTTTGCAGCCTCTGTATACACATCAATACGGTTTACCTTTTTAGCAATCGCTAAGTAATCTGGGTCTGATTTGAGCAAGCCCCAACGCTTGTGTTGGGTGAGGAACCACATGCCATCGGATAAGTAAGGGAAGTTTACCTTGCCATCATTGAAGAACTTCATGTAATTCGGATCTTTCCATTTTTTACCAATGCCGTTGTCATAGTCACCTACAAAGCGGCCGGCAATGACTTCTTCTGGGGCATTTACATACGCTTTGCCGGAGATGAGTTTGGCCACTGGGGCGCGGTTGGCGGTGGCATCGATATAACGACATGCCTCTAAAATCGCTTTGGTCATGGCCAATGCGGTATTCGGATTTTTTTCCACAAACTCTGCGGTACAACCCAATACTTTTTCGGGGTGGTCGGTCCAAATGTCTTGTGTTGTAGTTGCAGTAAAGCCGACTTTGTCATAAATTGCGCGAGCTCCCCAAGGTTCACCTACGCAGAAGCCATCCATATTGCCAATACGCATATTTGCGACCATTTGGGGTGGTGGCACCACAATGGTTTTTACATCTTTCATCGCGTTGATGCCGTAAGTGGCTAACCAGTAGTACAGCCACATCGCATGCGTCCCAGTGGGGAAGGTTTGTGCAAAAGTAAAATCGCGGTTTTCGTTATCAATCAGACGTTTGAGTGTCGCACCACTGGTTACGCCTTTGTCTTTTAACAAGTTTGACAAAGTAATGGCCTGCCCATTGTTATTCAGGCTCATCAATACAGCCATATCTTTTTGCTTGCCACCAATACCCATTGTTGAGCCATACATCATGCCGTAAAGCACATGTGAAGCATGCAATTCGCCATTGATGAGCTTGTCACGCACGCCTGCCCATGAGGCTTCTTTGGATGGGGTGATTTTGATGCCATATTTTTTATCAAATCCCATTTCGGCTGCCACAATAATCGGTGCACAGTCAGTGAGAGGGATGAAGCCGATTTTGACTTCTTTGATCTCTGGCTCATCGCTACCCGCTGCCCAAGCAGAACTGCGTAAGCCAGGACTCACTCCCGAAAATAGTGTTGCGGCAGCTGAGATGCTAGCCATTTTGATAAAACCACGACGACTTAAACTCTCGGGCATGGCTTCACTAGTCACGTTATTAGTCGAGTTGGTTTCAGTATTGTTAATTTTTTCAGTACTCATAAAAACATCCTTTAAATAGTGAGATGTGGAAAATAAAAAAAGGCGTCCTGAGTTGAGACTAATTCTGTCTCAACTCAGGACGCCTTTGTCCAATGCAAATCTAAGGTTTAGTGAAGCATTAATTCAATCATTGCGAACCACCTTCGTTGGAATGCCCACAATGTAATCTTAATTTTGCTGTAGCAACATGCATGCCAGCATGGAGTTTTGTTTTAACCTATTGTTTTATATAATTATTTCTACTTTCTTTGGTAGGCTTCACATTTCCATCCATGTTTTTCATAAATGCGATGCACTCCTTTTGTGCTGCTTGCTCAAATTTGGCGCATGTGTTTTGGTTGTTAATCACCAAGGTATTTGCCATCAATAGAATGATAAATACCAGTAAAAGGGATAAGCCTTTCCAAAATGCCAATGGATTACGCTCAATGAGTGCGGTACGCTTATTTTTAAGGAAGATTGGATTGGGTTTTCGCAGGTCAAACGCAAACTCGGATGGCAATGCATAGCGCTTCTCAGGAAGGGGATGCACTGCGCGCGCGATGGTGTCATCTACCCAAGCTGGAAAGCCAGGTTGTTCATAGCGGATTTCCCGGTAATAAAGTTGCGATTGATCACGGCCGTGCTTAACTTTGCTGACCTCCGTGCCATAAGGCAACCGACCTGTCAGTAATTGATAAGTGATCGCACCCAGCGCGAATATATCGGATTGTGCACTGGCTAGGTCTCCAATAAAAAGCTCTGGTGCTGCATATTGAATGGTGCCCACAAGATGCGTCTCTTCAGTTTGTGCGTACATTTCTGCTAAACCAGCCACACTCACGGCCCCAAAGTCTATGATGGTGATGTTGTCATCTTCATCAATGATGATATTTTGAGGTTGCAAGTCCTGATAGACCATTTCAAGTCGATGAAATGCTTCGAGCGCGTTTGCAATTTGCGTCACGATGTGCCGCACTTTTTCTAAGGGCGGATTGGGATGGTCAAACATCCATTGCTGCAGGGTTTGACCGGGCACATAGTGCATTGCACTATATAAAAACTGGCGTTGCCTTTGGCTGATAAAAGGTCGAAGTACGCTCCTATGATTAATCCGCTTTGCAATCCACTCCTCCAGATAAAAGCGTTGCAACGCTTCTGGCGTGGAAGATAAATCTGTGGCCGGGAATTTAAGAACGACTTGTGTGCCAGTCGCTTCATCGCGGGCGAGATACACATGGCTGCGATGGCTATGGTGCAATGCACGCAATAGGTAATAGCCATCCAATACTTTCCCCTCTTCTAAGCTTGGGGCAAACGGCAATGCCAACATTTCTTGGTATAACGAATCTACATCGTGCTCGCCCAGTGCAAGTATACGAATTGCCGACACTGTTAAATTATCGGTGCTACCGCGTTGGTGGGCTAAATCAACCCAATGTTTGCAGAGGTCATTTAAGTTGAGCGTGCTTTGCAAGCTGACTAACATTTCGTGAGCTTGCAGATGTTCATAGACGCCATCCGACATCAGAAGATAGGTATCTCCCACTTCAACGGCATGGCTGCTGTAGTCAATGTCTAGGTGGGGGCTCATGCCCAATGCACGTGCCAAATAACTTTTGTTGTCCTCGCCCCAAAAGCGATGGTCCTCAGTCAGTTTTGCAAGATTTGATGCTCTGACACGGTAAATACGGGTATCACCCAAGTGAAAAATATGCACCATGCGCGACTTAATCACGAGCGCACTGAATGTGCACACAAACCCTCTGTTTTTATCAAAACGATGCGGACTGCGAAAAGTCTGCGCATTTAGCCATGAGTTAATCGCTAGCAACACATGTTGCACCGATGATTTGACCGACCATTCGATAGGTGTGTGGTAATAGTCATCTAAAAAACGGGTGATGGCTATTCGACTGGCTTGATCGCTGACATCACTGCTACTAATACCATCTGCAATAGCAAATGCAACGCCTTTGCTACTAAGGGTAGGCGCTGCTGGTATCAGTCCACCTTCAGCATCTTGATTGACGGGCTTGCGTCCTGCCTCTGAGCAGGCGCCATAATCGACAACCAATTGTGTTTGCATGGGGTGACGTTTGTTTATAAATGAACAATGAATTAATAAGTTTTATAAGGCAAGAACTTACCGCTCATGGTGATATTAACACGGTCACCTTTCGGGTCTGGTTCACGTTTTATGTCCATATTAAAATCAATCGCGCTCATAATGCCATCGCCAAATTCTTCGTGAATGAGCGCTTTGAACGTGGTGCCGTAAACGCTAATCAGTTCGTAAAAACGGTAAATCAGTGGATCGGTAGGCACGGCCGTTGGCAATGAGCCTTTGTAAGGTACCACTTGTAATTGTGTGATGGCTTCTGGCGGTAGTTGTAGCATGCCACCAATGGTGCTGGCTTGCTCCGCACTGAGCGTCATTTGCCCCATAAGCGCGGCAGTCGTCCACTCTTTACTCAGTCCAATCGCGTCTGCTAATTGCTTCCAAGTCAGATTTAATTGAAGTTTTTGCGTAATAATTAATTCGGTGACTTCATTGCGTGTCATGGTTTACTCCTGGTGATGATGGTATAAAGCGTTTAAAAGTCCGCCTCAGCCATGATGGCTGAGGCGTTGGGTTGATTGAGTTACAGCGTACGTTTGGCTTTTGTTCTCACATGGGTGGTGTAAAGTGTTAAACCTGTAAAGGCTAAACCACCTACCAAATTACCTAAAGCGGTTGGAATTTCGTTCCAAATAAAGTAATCAGCAATTGAAAAATTACCGCCCATAATCAAACCAAATGGAAACAAAAACATGTTCACCACTGAGTGCTCAAAGCCCATAAAAAAGAATAGGAAAATTGGCATCCACATGGCAATCACTTTGCCACTGACCGTCGTTGAAATCATTGCACCAACCACGCCCATAGATACCATCCAGTTACACAACATGCCACGAATAAAAATGGTTATCCAACCGTCCATGCCATATTTGGCGTAACCCAAGGTACGTGCTTCACCAATGCCAGCAACTTTAGTCGCAATGGCACCACCGTCTGCGTTATAGCCATAGGTAAAAATAAACGACATCATTGCTGCAACTGTTAATGCGCCAGCAAAGTTGCCTAAAAATACCCAACCCCAATTTCTTAGGATTTGTTTCCAGGTCACACCGGGGCGTTTATCTAACCAAGCTAACGGCGTTAACACAAAGACGCCCGTTAACAAATCAAACCCCATTAGATACAGCATAGAAAACCCAACGGGGAAACAAAGAGAACCTACAAAATGAGACTCAGTCGCTATTGCAATACTCACTGCAAAAACGGCTGCCAATGCCAAGATGGCACCCGCCATATAAGCGCGTATGACGGTGTCGCGTGTAGACATATAAATTTTTGATTCACCAGCATCTACCATTTTGGATACAAATTCTGATGGGGCTAAATAAGACATTTGTTACCTTGCACTTTCTTGATGATTTATAAAATAGGCATTTCAAAAAGCAAAAAAGGCGTCTTTCCGATAGATATATCTATCGGAAAGACGCCTTTGTCTAAAAGTCAGTTTATCTTGTAGGCATGCTATGAATCGGAATCGCCGTTGAGTCCACTCATGACTGTATGCCTGCAAAAAAATCTAACTACAGTTCTGACCCAGCAATATATATGCCAGCACTTAAAAACCTTGACTTACGCTGTTTTTGTGGGGATTGTTAGCAATTTTTACAATATTCGGTCTAAAACCGCACACAAAAATGACCTAAATTGGTGCGATTGCACCATTAAATTCACAAAATAGCTAATTGGGTTGATGCTTATACTGCAGCAGAATGTTTTCGGCGATATCAATAATTTTTCTATTCTGAGCCATTGCCGTGCTTCTTAGCCATTTGTATGCCTCTACTTCTGAGATATTTTGCGTGCTCATCAATAAGCCTTTGGCACGTTCTATTTGCTTTCTCTCTACCAGCGCTTTTTTGGTTTCACTGAGCTCGCTTTCCATTTCAGCAATGTGTTGCGATTGTTGTTGCAATAAGGCAAACATGGACTCAATTGGGTAAGCTTTTGTGTTTGCTTGACCTAAGAAGCTGTAAGCATTTTCAACTGGAATCGTTAAGTTATAAAAGGCACTATCCAAATCTGGGCTTTTATGTGTGTTTTGTTGCAATTGCTCTAATTTTTGGCGAGTCGTTTGCAAATCATCTTTGGCTTGTACAATTAAGCCCTGCAGCGCGTGGTGCATCACTTTGATTAAATGGCACTGTATGTGCCAAATTTCAGTCAAACGACTACTGCTGATGTCAAACCAACAATCAGCTTCTTTACGTTGCAAGGTTTGCCCGTCATGTGCACCGATGAGTTTGTTGCGGAAATCTTGATGGCGTTGGGAAGTCTCTGATTGCATAATGATTTGCCAGTCATTGTTAATTTCGGCGCTGCTAAATTGGCAAAATAAATCAAAGTGACGGTCTTGCAGGGCTATCAGCTCCTGCAGTTTTTGTTGATGCTCCCATTGCATTTTGCCTGAGCCCAAAATATAAGATCCAGTCGCGCGCTCTTGTCCGGCAAATTCTTTGCCTTGAACCAAATTGTAAAGGGCCAATAAATAGGTGGAAATTTTACTGTTGCCCGTGTTGTCCGTAATTTCAAAAATTAAGGCAATCAAACTACCAATTAGGCGGTTAAATGACTGTATGCAATCCGGAAAAGAAATTTTAAGTAATGTCACCTGTGCACGTAACGATTTGAGTTGACCAAAGCCTAGTAATATCCATGATATGAGGGTCAGCTGTTTTGCATCAGCAAGCGTGTTTTGCGCTAAATGGCGTTCTAGGGCCTCAGAGAATTTTTTCTCAAGTTCAAGGTTTTGTTCAAGAATGTCCATGCGCTCAATGGCAAAACGTTGCCCGCGAGATGCCAAATACAAACAGCTTGCACCACGTTCTGACTGAAGTTGGTGAATGATTAACCCCAGCGTTTCAACAAAGCTTGTACAAACGGAGAGTTCTTCTAACTCTGCGATATAACGCGATTTAGAAAGAATGATGGTTTGATCGGGTGAAATTAACTGCATCATTTTCTTAACTGGTATACAAAAAATATCCATAAGCTCGATGCGGCAGAAGGAAAGGAGCTTGGCATTGCTTTAATCTTGTGTGTTGAGCAGTTTGATCTCTTGACATTTTTTATTCTTGATTATAGTAAGTGTAACGCCTTTGGTAAGTCATCAAAGTGTTTGCATCGTTAAAGACACAAGGTCTCTGTGAGGAAAGTCAGCGCAAGCATAAGTTTGCTGTTTTTCTCGTCAATGTAACATGTTGACGTTAAATTGTGGTCACGCCTCTGGCTTTGCGTTGATTCGCCAAGTGAATGCAACAAAGGTGTGTTAAAAGTTATAGAAGATGGTATGGATAGGCACATTTGGTTGCGCTTACTGCAACAATGCTTGTGCTACGTTATCAGGCATGCTCAGCTTTTGAGCCTGCTTGTTTAATTCCGTTATGCAATGATTAATATACAGCCAAGGGCTATACAGTGAGGGTTTTGGCGGTTTCAATCAATTGGCTGGATAAGACTGCCAATTTCATATGTCGCTTCACCGCCATCTCACACAACATGGCATATGCCTCATCGTCATCCAAGTTGCGTTGACGCATCAAAATGCCTTTTGCGCGTTCCACCAATTCGCGCTCTTCTAAGTTTAAATTGGCTACGCTCAGCTCTTCTTTAAGCTGTTTTGTCTCTTTAAATCTGGCAATCGCTGCATCAATCACTGGTGTTAACCTTTCACTCGGAATCGTCCCCACTACGTAAGCAGATACACCAGCTTGCGTAGCGGCTTTAATCTTTAGTTTGTCACCATCATGTGTAAACATCACCTCTGGTCTTGGGTTATGTTGAGAAATTACACAAATGTTTTATAACGTATCTCGGTTTGGTGACTCTGTATCAATAATGACAATATCAGGTGATATCTCACAACATACATCATGTAAATTGACATCGTCTTCAACATGGGCAATCGCATCAAACCCATTTTCAATTAGTGATTGCTTTAATGGTTTGCTTCGAGATAAATCATTATTAACAATCAATACTTCAACATGAGTCACCATTAGCAAAGGTTGTGCCAATAAAATTAATTTTTTTAACATATTGATTATAAACAATATTTATTCAAATATGGGAGGTATGATTGCGCGCTAATTATTTTGCAACCTGCACAATCGCGGTGCGTATGCACCAAATAGAATTCATAATCATGCACCAAATCTGAATCTACAAACATAAGGTAATTACAAGGTTTGAACCTCCAGTTTATGTTACAAAACAACTAGTGGCCAAGTAGATTACGTAACAGTATTGAGTTGTTTAGGATGAATTTGTTTACATATGTTAAACGAAGTTAAAAACTGTTAGGAATTGTTAATAATTGTTAGAAAGTGTTAATTATTGGTTGTTATCAACCAACTATTGGTTGTTATGCTTCATCAAAATGGTTGATATGAACCAATAGCGCGCAAATTAATTAGTGTGTTAAACAATAATTTATTTTCAATCAAATACTTACTGATTTTGTATCTGCTCGGTATATAACTTGCAACTAGGAATGTTTCCTGTAAGGAAATTTATCCCCTCAATAGTGGGGTTCCTAGAACCACTTAAGGAGTAGTTGCATATGCATGCATTTCCAAAATTAAAGACCATCGTAGCGGCAGTGTTACTTGCCAACGTCGCAATTCCAACCATTGCTTTTTCTGAAGAGAGCAATTTAGAGCTAGATAAAATCAGTGTCACAGGTATTTTACCTGACCGTTTAGAGAGCGTACCTGGCTCATTTAACGTGGTAGATGAAGAAGCGTTAATTGAACGTCGCCCTTTCTCCGTAAGAGAAGCATTAAATAATGTACCTGGCATTAATATCGTCGGTGAAGATGCATTTGTGTTGTCTCCTAACATCGGTATTCGTGGTTTAGATCCACGCCGTACTTCACGTACATTGTTGCTAGAAGATGGCATGCCATTATTCTTAGCACCCTATGGCGATCCTTCTGCTCACTATTCAACACCATTACAACGTGTGAACCGTATTGAAGTGGTTAAAGGTTCTGGCCAAATTTTGTATGGTCCACAAACCATCGGCGGCATGATTAACTTTGTGACCAAGCCTGTGCCTAAAAATGGTCTAGCAGGTAGCGTACAAGCAACAGCCGGCAATAACGATTTCACGGGTTTGCATGCTAACGTGGGTTACGGAGGCGAGCAAGGTGGCATTATGATTGATGCATTGCAGAACAAAGGTGATGGTATCCGCGATAATCATAAATTTGATGTCCAAGAATTTACAATCAAAGGTCAACTCAATTTAACAGACCGCCAAACCTTGATTGCTAAAGTGGGTTATTACGAAGAAGATTCGAATATCTCAGAAACAGGCTTGGGTGAAATTGACTATGACCGTGATAAATTTCAAGCGCCTTCTGGTAAAAACGATCACTTTAAACAAGAGCGTAAAACGCTACAGTTACAACATATTTTTCAATTTGACGAGAAAGCAAAACTGTCAACGCAAGCCTACTACTCAGACACATTCCGCACATCATTCCGTCAAACAGATTCCCCAGGCGGGTTTGATGACGACAATAACTCTACTGGCATCACTCTTTTAGAGCGTTGCGATGCTAATCCTGATGAAGCAACTGAAGCCAATGCAGAAAACTGCGGTGGTCGTCATCGTCCACGTAGCTACCAATATTATGGGTTCGAACCACGTCTAGATTTTCAACATAACTTATTCGGTTTAGAAAGTGATGCGGTCATTGGCTTTAGATACCACAAAGAGGATATCAAACGTCGTCAATTCCGTGGTGATGATGCGCGTGCGCAAAGTCTATCATTCTTAAAAAATAATTTTGGTATCGTAAGTACAGACTTTGCAGATTTCCGCGAGGATATCCGTATTGATGTGGAAGCTAAATCATACTATGCACAAAATACGTTCTATGCAGGTGACTGGGCATTAACACCAGGTGTTCGTGTAGAAGATATCAGAATCAAAACGGATATTAGACAAGCAGAAGGTCAAGTACAGAATAACCCTGAATCAAACTCAACTAACCGTCAAACTGAGGTTTTACCTGGCTTTGGTGTCGCTTGGAACGGTATTGCCAATACCACGGTATTTGCTGGTGTGCACAAAGGCTTTGCGCCACCACGTCCGGACCGTGATTTAGATGTGCCAGAATGTAATGGCGCTGGCGTTGATGAAGTTAACTGTGCAATTGCAGTAAATACCAAACCAGAAACCAGTATTAACTGGGAAGTGGGTGTACGTTCTAGCTTCTTTAAAGGCGTTGCATTTGAGTCTACATTCTTCCACACACAAGTGGAAGATGTGGTGATTAATGGTGGCAATGGTACCTTTGTCAATGCAGGTGAATCAGAGCAAACCGGTATAGAATTTGCTGGCCGTGTTGATTTTGGTACGATTTATGACACACCACATAATGTCTACTTGCAAGGTACTTACACCAATGTCTTTAAGGCTGAGTTCACAAAAGATGGTCGAGTGGCAAGTGACGGTATTATCGACGGTGATCGTTTACCGTACGCACCTAAACATATCGCATCTGTCAGCTTAGGATATCAACATCCTGTTGGTTTTGATGTACGTGTGGGTGTGGATTATGTGAGCCGTCAAGAAGTAGACGCGTTTGCGCGGGTTTTACAACCTGTTGATGCTGCATTGTCTGGTTTAGCAGGTGATATTCCAGCTTACACTTTGCTGAATATGTCGGCTAACTACAGACCTGTTGGCTCAAAAGCCAGTTACTTCTTAAGCGGCTATAACTTAGCTGATAGAGAGTATTTGGCAAGCCGTGTCGATGGTATGGCAGTAGGTCGTGGCCGCCAAGTGATTGCAGGTATCCGTTACGATTTCTAATCTCTAAACATAAGTTTTCATGATCACTATCCTCGGATAGTGTGACCCTAGGCGAGTGCGAAAGTACTCGCTTTTTTTTGCCTAACGCTTGATATTCATGTGAGAGGTAACAATACACATTCATCTTTCGCAAGTGCTGATTTATACTCTGCCATTATCTTTACTTGATATATCAATCATGACCATCACTAAAAAAATAATATGGGGTTTGCTGGCCGTATTGGGGGCATATGCAGTGAGTGTAATTGCATTGCATCGAGGTGAGAGTATTAACGCGCTGTGGCTCATTACAGCAGCCTTGTGTATCTATGCCATAGCGTACCGCTTTTATGCGGCGTGGATAGCCGCCAAAGTGTTGGTGATTGACGAAACGCGCGCGACACCTGCTGAGCGTTTAGACAATGGTCGAGATTTTATACCGACCAATAAGTGGATTGTGTTTGGGCACCATTTTGCCGCCATTGCCGGACCTGGCCCGTTGGTAGGCCCAACTTTAGCTGCCCAGTTTGGTTATTTGCCTGGCACGCTATGGATTTTGGTAGGGGCCGTGATTGGTGGTGCCGTACAAGACATGGTCACGCTGTTTTTCTCCATGCGTCGCAATGGTCGTAGCTTAGGGCAAATGGCACGCGACGAAATTGGCGTCATAGGTGGTACGGCGGCACTCATTGGCACGTTTCTCATCATGATTATTTTGATTGCGGTGTTAGGCTTGGTGGTGGTCAATGCCATGAAACACAGCCCTTGGGCCACTTCCACCGTGGCGGCTACCATTCCGATTGCCATGATCGTGGGTGTGTACATGCGTAACATACGCCCAGGGCGCGTGTTGGAAGCCTCCGCTATTGGCGTAGCATTGTTATTATTTTCTGTATTGGCTGGTGGGTGGGTCGACCATAACGCCACCATGCGTGTTTGGTTTGATCATGATGGTCTGCCGTTGGCCTATGCCATCATCGTCTATGGCTTCGCCGCAGCGGTACTACCAGTTTGGCTACTGCTCGCGCCGCGAGATTATCTCTCGACCTTTATGAAATTAGGCACTGTACTGTTGCTAGCGGTAGCCATTGTTATTTTAAGGCCAGATATTCATATGCCTGCGGTCACACAATTTACCGATGGCACAGGCCCCATATTTGGTGGCAAGCTATTTCCGTTTGTATTTATCACAATAGCCTGTGGTGCAATTTCAGGTTTTCATGCACTCATTGCTTCTGGTACAACGCCTAAATTATTAAGTAACGAGCGTGATATCCGCATGATTGGCTATGGCGGTATGTTATTAGAAAGTTTTGTTGCCATTATGGCCATGATTGCCGCTACGGTACTGGAGCCGGGTGTATTCTTTGCCATTAACAGCCCAGCTGGCGTGGTGGGCAAAGAAGCCATTGATGCCGTTGCTAAAATCAATAGTTGGGGCTTTGCTGTAACAGTAGAGCAAATGGAACAGCTGGCCAAAGACATGGGCGAGAGCACCTTGTTTGCGCGCACTGGTGGCGCACCTAGCTTGGCAGTGGGCATGGCCAGTATTTTTGGCAATGCCTTTGGCAAGCATATGCTGGCCCTGTGGTACCACTTTGCCATCATGTTCGAAGCCATCTTTATTCTGACGACTTTGGATGCTGGTACGCGTGTCGGACGCTTTATGTTGCAAGATATGTTGGGCAACTTTAACAAAAAACTCGGCGAGACTTCTTATACGCCCTCTGTTATCCTGACTAGCAGTATTGTCGTTGCAGGTTGGGGTTATTTCTTATATATAGGCGTGATTGATCCGAATGGTGGCGTCAATATTCTTTGGCCGCTCTTTGGCATTGCCAACCAAATGTTGGCAGCCATAGCGTTATCCGTAGCCACTGGCATTTTAGTGAAATCTGGCAAACTTAAATATGCATGGATTACAGGCTTACCTTTGGCTTGGCTGGTGACAATCACCACTACTGCCTCATACCAAAAAATATTTTCTGAAGATGTACGTATTGGTTTTTTTGCCGCTGCAAATGATTTGAGTGCAAAACTCGCCAGCGGTGTAATGCCGCCAGATAAAGCCAGTGTTGCTCCGCAACTTATATTTAACCAACACTTAGATGCTTACCTGACATTGTTTTTTGTGGTGGTGCTGTGGATAGTGGTGCTAGATATGTTAAGACTATGCTTACGCTATATCCAGAAAAAACACATATTGATGACGAGCGAGACCCCGTACGTGAGAACGTGCCTTTAAGTATCACTAGGCAGAAGCGCCATTAGGTTAAACTTAAATACATTGTTAGGGTCTAGCTTGCATGCATAGATTGAAAAGTAACTTTGATAAATGCGTAGTAGATCCAATGCATTTGCTTTGCTTGATGATTAAAACAACATGAAAACTGACACCACATTCACAAGTGTTTTGAGTCTATTCAAAAAAGTATGGTGCTATGTGCGCCATGTTTCTGGCGATGATGCTTATGAGCAATACCTTAAACATCATGCAGATTTTCATGCCACCACATTAGACGCGCCACCACCATTAGATAGAAAAGCTTTTTTTAAACTATGGCAAGAAAGCAAATGGAAAGGTGTGAAACGTTGTTGCTAACAGAAGAAGACATTTCTCGTGTGATTGAAATGGCGTGGGAAGACAGAACGCCATTTGAAGCCATTGAGCTACAGTTTGGTTTAAATCAGGATGGGGTGATTAAGTTGATGCGCGCCCAATTAAAGTCTGGTTCTTTTAAACTTTGGCGCACTCGAACGCACGGACAAAAAACTAAACATCTGAAACTGAGATCATCACAAGTGATTCGGCATCAATCTAAAGAACACAATAAAGCGAATCGAGTTTAAGTGGGTGATTGAATGAGTAAGCCTAATTTAGTTGTTTTGGTGTAAGCGGTCGATTTGCATATATTCGCCCGTAGCATTCCTGTCGGTTTCAAATTCATTCTCAATGGGGTCATCTTTGACCAAACGTTTTTTTCTTGCTAACTGACTTTTGTTGGCATGATATTCCGCAATGACGTAATTCACCTGCTCGTCTTGATCGGTTAATTTTTGAAACGTATTTTTTAGCCAGTTTAACATTCTAGAGTGCACATATTCGGTTGTAGATGATTAAGTATCTGCAACTTACATGCCAGCAATTTTTGTCAAAAAACTAAAAAATAATATTCATAAGTAATTGATTTAATTTGGGTTCGTTTGTATGTAAGACAAAAGCTGACGTTGGTAAATGAAGCATGTCGTCAGCTTTTCAACAATCGCGTGTTATTGATTAGACGATTTGCCCTGACAGCGCCAAAAAAGCAAGATGCCAATCAATATCATCGGCAAACTTAGCCACTGCCCCATGCTTAAGCCAAGTCCGAGTAGGCCTAAATGTGCATCTGGCTCACGTGTAAATTCCACAATAAAGCGGAAGCTACCGTACAGCATCAAAAACACAGCAGAGATGCTACCGGTTGGTCTTGGCTTACGTGAAAACCACCACAACACAGCAAACATCACCAAGCCTTCTAAAATGAACTCATAGAGTTGTGACGGATGCCGCACTACTGCATCTACTTGCGGAAAAATCATGCCGAAGTCACTGCCTGTAGGGCGACCCCATAACTCACCATTGATAAAATTGCCCATGCGTCCAGCGCCAAGGCCAATGGGTACGAGTGGCGCAACAAAGTCCATGATTTTTAACCAAGGTTGAGGATGTTTTTTGGTGAAAAAATACATGGCGACCAATACGCCTAAAAATCCACCATGAAAACTCATACCCCCTTGCCAAATTTTAAATAAACTCAACGGGTTTTGAATCAAATCTGGAAATTGATAGAACAGCATATAGCCGACTCTGCCACCCAAAATGACACCGAGTGCACCATAAAAAAGTGCATCATCTAGCATTTGTGTATTCCATTTAAACCAAGGTTTATGCTGAATTTGATATTTTCCAAGTAGCAAAAAAGCAACAAAACCAATTAAATACATCAGTCCGTACCAATGAATGCCAAAGCTATCGGTGATTTGTAACGCTACAGGGTTAAATTGTGGATGGGTTAACATGAATCGCCTTAGAATGCGGTAAAATGTCGCTTATTATACGTTTTAATTGCTTTGAGGTTTACACATGCCTGTTTATCGTTCCCACACAACCACGCAAGGCCGCAATATGGCTGGTGCACGCGCATTATGGCGTGCAACAGGTATGAAAGATGAGGATTTTTCCAAACCGATTATTGCAATTGCCAACTCGTTCACACAGTTTGTACCTGGCCATGTGCATTTAAAAGATTTAGGTCAGATGGTGGCGCGTGAAATTGAACGCGCCGGTGGTGTAGCCAAAGAATTCAATACCATCGCAGTAGATGACGGTATTGCTATGGGTCACGGCGGTATGTTGTATAGCTTGCCGAGCCGTGATTTGATTGCGGATAGTGTGGAATATATGGTCAACGCACACTGTGCTGATGCGTTGGTCTGTATATCTAACTGTGACAAGATTACTCCAGGGATGTTGATGGCAGCACTGCGCTTGAATATCCCTGTGGTGTTTGTCTCTGGCGGTCCGATGGAAGCAGGTAAAGTTAATTGGCAAGGGACTACGCACAAGCTAGATTTGGTGGATGCCATGGTGGCCGCGGCGGATGACAAAGTCAGTGATGCCGAAAGTGAAGCGATTGAACGTGAAGCTTGTCCTACGTGTGGGTCCTGTTCTGGAATGTTTACTGCTAATTCCATGAACTGCTTAACAGAGGCACTTGGTTTAAGTTTACCGGGCAACGGTTCCACTTTGGCAACACACAGCACTCGAAAACAATTGTTCTTACAAGCAGGTCGATTGATTGTCGATTTAGCTAAACGTCATTATGAGCAAGATGATTACACTGTATTGCCACGCTCAATTGCAAACTTCAAAGCCTTTGAAAATGCAATGGCGTTAGATGTTGCCATGGGCGGTTCTACTAACACAGTATTGCATTTATTGGCGGCAGCCCATGAAGCTGGGGTAGATTTCACCATGAAAGACATAGACCGTATATCGCGTCATGTTCCATGTGTATGCAAAGTTGCACCGGCAACCGCCAAATATCATATGGAGGACGTGCACCGCGCAGGTGGTGTTATGGGTATTCTTGGGGAATTAAATCGCGCAGGTGTGATTCATGGTGATGTGGCTACTGTGCATAGCGCCACCATGAGTGCTGCACTGGCTAAGTGGGATATTGCAGTATCAAAAGATGAGGAAGCGCATAAACTGTTTGGTGCTGCGCCAGGCGGGATTAGAACGACCATTGCATTCTCGCAAAGCATGTTGTGGCCAGAACTCGATACCGATCGTGCTGAGGGCTGTATTCGCGACAAAGCGCATGCTTATTCGCAAGATGGTGGTTTAGCAGTGTTGTATGGCAATATTGCGCAAGATGGTTGTATTGTCAAAACTGCAGGTGTGGATGACAGTATTTTGAAGTTTACCGGTCGTGCGCGCATCTTTGAGTCACAAGACGCTGCAGTTGAGGCAATTCTTGCCGATAATATAGTGGCAGGGGATGTTGTGGTGATTCGTTATGAAGGCCCGCGCGGTGGTCCTGGTATGCAAGAAATGCTGTACCCAACGTCTTACTTAAAATCCAAGGGCTTGGGTAAAGCGTGTGCGTTGCTCACAGATGGTCGTTTTTCTGGTGGTACTTCAGGTCTGAGTATTGGGCATGCGTCTCCAGAAGCTGCGGAAGGTGGTGCAATTGGTTTGGTGGAAGAGGGCGACACGATTGAAATCGACATCCCTAATCGGACTATTCACTTAGCTGTGAGTGATGCAGTGATGTCGGATCGTCGTGCGCATATGGAAGCCAAAGGCAAAGAGGCTTGGAAGCCAGTCAAGCGCGAACGTTATGTATCACCAGCTCTGCGCGCCTATGCCGCAATGAGTACCTCTGCTGCAAAAGGTGCAGTGCGTGATGTGTCACAAATAGAAAGAAACTAAACGAATGACTACTCAAAATAGCATGGAAAATATTTTGCTTGAATCGCAGGCGAATCTTGACGGCATCATCGCACATCCACACTTGTCATTTACTGAGGACGAAAACGGCTTAAAGTATATTGAGGTCGATAATCAGTTTGCCAAAGCAAAAATTGCGCTGCAAGGTGGTCAAGTGATTCAGTGGCAGCCCAAAGCAGAGCAGCATCCAGTGTTATGGTTGTCTGATCACGCTCGGTATGTCAAAGGGCGCTCGATTCGTGGCGGCGTACCCATTTGCTGGCCTTGGTTTGGTGCACACCCAACCGACAGCACCTTGTGTCCGCATGGGTTTGCAAGGGTGATTCCCTGGCAGTTTATAGACGCAGATTCGACCTATACAGGTGCTACCCGCATTGCATTACAAATGATGCATACGCCAGAAGCGCAGCGTCAACTGTCATATCCCTACGTGTTAACGTTAATGATTACGATTGGTCGTCGTCTTAAAATTGATTTGGCGACCACCAATAAAGCGGCCCATCCATTTATGATTGGTGAAGCATTTCATACCTATTTAAATGTGAGCGATATTGAGAAAATCAGAATTACTGGTTTGCAGGAATGTTTGTATGCAGACAAAGTAAGGCAATATGAGCGCCATGTAGAGCATAGCTTGCTTAAGTTCAACGGCGAGTTCGATCGTGTATACCTGAACCATAGCGCGGATTGTATAGTGCACGATTCTGATTTTAACCGTCTCATCCGTGTATCTAAATCTGGTAGCAATACCACTGTGGTGTGGACGCCTTGGGAAGAAAAAGCACACGCACTTGGTGATATGGGTAACGATGATGAGTGGCGTAAAATGATTTGTGTTGAATCTGCCAATGCGATGGAAAATTCGGTAGTCATCAATCCGGGCCGTACTCATAATTTCTCAGTAGAATACAGTGTGGAAGCTCTTTAGCAGTTTGAGTTATTTATTTTCTTTTTCAAACGAAAAGTAAAGTTTCAGGTCAACGTAATATCCTGGTATCACGTTGATTATTGGCAACTCTAATATTCAATGTATGCTGCGGCTTAAATCCCATCAGACTATTGTGGATTTTTAAATAATAGGTATGATGCTGCATGCAAAAAATATTGCAGAAGTTTATAAATTTCACGGTAATTCAAGGAGATAGCATGAAAGTTTTATTATCAACAATTGCAGCGGCCACCATGTTATTAGCTGGCCAAGTCAATGCTGCAGATGCAGAGGCTGCTAAGGCACTTGCACAAAAAAGTGGCTGTTTGGCTTGCCACAGTATCGACAAAAAAGTATTAGGCCCATCTTACAAAGATATTGCTGCTAAATACAAAGGCGATAAGACTGCAGAAGCTAAGTTAGTAGAGAAAGTGAAAAAAGGCGGAAGTGGTGTTTGGGGTCCTATGCCAATGCCAGCAAACAGCCCGCAAGTAAAAGATGCAGATATCAAAACAATCGTACAATGGATTTTGACACTTTAATTCTAGTGGTTAAGATTGTTAAGCCAGCGCTTTAGCTGGCTTTTTTATTGCCTATATTTTGGGTGAAAAAGACTGTTGATTGACACGTTCAAGACTAGTGTCGAGTGAATGCTGATTTCAGCCAATCAAGCCAAGCAGATATAAAAACACCATCAAGATTGCCAGTGGTGCAATGATGTTGTTCGTAATTTTCCAAGCAGTATAGTAACTCCGCCCTAAATTCAATTCATCTTGGCGGTGATGTTTTTGCATGACATACCCAGCAAAAAGTGCCATCAATAGGCCGCCAAGTGGCAGCATAATGGTGGACGTCAATTTATCTAGCGTATCAAATATACCCAGACCAAACACGATTGTGACATCCTGCCAAACATTGAAGGACAGTGACACTGTGATACCAATCATCCAGATAATTAGCCCAAGGTAGACGGTTGCATGCGCACGTTTTACCGATGAGTTCTCTACTACCCATGCGATCGTAGGCTCAACCAGCGAAATAGCCGAGGTCCAAGCTGCGAACGCAACCAAGGTGAAAAATAATGTCGCAAATAAATGCCCAAACGGCATGTGCCCAAAAGCAATGGGTAGCGTTTGAAAAATCAGACCAGGCCCTGCATTAGGAGTCAGTTGGTTGGCGAAGACGAGGGAATAGATAGCAAGCCCCACTAATAAACCTAGCATTGTGTCGACCAATGCAATACAAATCGTGGTGTTGGCTATCGAGACATTGCGCTGTAAGTAAGAGCCGTACACCATGACAGAGCCCATGCCCAAACTTAGCGAGAAAAATGCATGACCTAGTGCCGACAGGACTGCTACAGGGGTGATTTTAGAAAAGTCTGGTGTAAACATAAATTGATACGCTGCCTGCATATCGCCTACTGACATGCTGTAACCCAGCAGTATCAAGAGAATGGCAAATAATCCAGGGATCAGTATATTGTTTGCTTTTTCTAATCCCGAGCTGACACCACGTGCGACAACACCCATGGTCATTACCATAAATACGGTGTGCCAGGAGACTAGTAAATAGGGGGAGTTGAGTAAGCTTTCAAAATTTTGGGTGGATTGCGATGCAGATATCGCCTCAAAACTACCATTGAAGGCGAGCGTGATATAGCTGAGCACCCAGCCGCCAATTACACTATAAAAACCTAATATCAACACCCCAGCCACCATGCCCATGGCACCCAGATATTTCCAGTGTGGAGAGGCGTTCGCCTCATTGGCTAATTGTTGCATGGCATTATAAGGATTTTTTTGCGCGCGACGTCCCAGCATAATTTCCGTCATCATCAACGGAATGCCCACGAACAGAATGCAGGCGATAAACACAAGTACGAATGCGCTACCACCGTTTACGCCTATCATGTAAGGCAACTTCCAAATATTGCCTAGGCCAATGGCTGAACCTGCTGTCGCTAACATGAAGGTCCAGCGATTTTTCCATGCGCCGCGGTGCTGCGTCATTGAAAAGACTCCTCCTTACTTAACCGGCTTTGAAAAATAGCGATTGGTTTCTTGTTTGATAATTTTGGACAACAGCAATAAGCCGATCAAATTAGGGATAGCCATCATGCCGTTCATGAGGTCGGAAAAATTCCATACAAACTCGAGGCTTGTAAGCGCCCCCACCATCACCGCCATGGTGAATACAACACGATATGGATTAATTGCGCGTGGACCAAATAAAAACTCAACGGCCTTTTCGCCATAGTAGTTCCAGCCAATCACGGTGGAATAGGCAAATAGCGCAATAGACAGTGCAACAATCACATTGCCGATGGGCCCGAGTGTTTCTGCCATACTAAAGCTCGTTAGCTCTGCTGCACCTATTCCCTGTGTCCATCCACTGGCCGTCAGTATCACCAGTGCAGTCATGGTGCACACGACCAATGTATCGATAAAGGTTTGTGTCATGCTGACCAATGCCTGTTTCACAGGGTCGCTGGTGCGTGCTGCTGCTGCCGCAATCGGCGCTGAACCCAAGCCAGATTCGTTTGAGAATACGCCACGTGCAATGCCGAATCGCATGGCGGCGGCAATGGTGGCGCCTGCAAAACCACCGGTCGCAGCGGTTGGATTGAAGGCGTGATAGAAAATAAGGCCAAATGCATGCGGCACCTCGCTGATATTAAGCGCAAGTACAATCAGACTACAGCTCACGTATACCACGATCATCACTGGTACTAGAACAGAAGTAAATTTACTGATGCTTTTTATTCCGCCTAGAATGACTAGGCCAGTCAATAATGTGAGTACGATTCCAGTAACGATGGCTGGAATATGAAAGGTCGCTTCAAAAATTTTAGCCGTTGCATTGACCTGTGTCATATTGCCAATACCAAACGCGGCAAAGGCTGTAAACACAGCAAACAAAGTACCTAACCAGGGCAGCCCAGCACCTGTAGTTAAATAATACATAGGGCCACCACGCATACCATGTGGACCCTTTTCACGATATTTCACAGCCAGTACTGCTTCACCATATTTAGTGGCCATGCCAACTAACCCTGTCACCCACATCCAGAACACCGCACCTGGTCCACCCAAGGTGATGGCCGTAGCAACCCCTACAATGTTGCCTATGCCTACCGTAGCGGCTAGCGCGGTGGTGAGCGCTGCAAAATGGCTAATATCACCTTCGTGGTGATGGTCTTTTTGAAAGATGAGTCGAAATGCATGGGGCAGTACACGAAATTGCATGCCTTTGAGTATGATGGTGAGGTATAGGCCTGTGCCCACCAGCAATGCAAGCATGATAGGCCCCCAAACAAAACTGGAAAGCGTGGCGACGAGTTGTTCGATGGCTTGCATTGCTTACTCCTTTTTTAAAGGATTATAGCGAGAAACCACTCTGAGTTGATAGTGAATGCTTAGTTACGTTTGAAAGTGTTGTTTTAACACCATCATCATCGATAGATGGTCAGTGACACCTGCACTTTCACGCACACTGTGCATGACATGGGGTTGCCTACATCCACACGGTCGGGATGCCCAACTGTGCGGCCATGATGGGGCCTATGGTGCAACTGCAACCTAAAAGGGTGCATGGTTGATGCAAGTGCATCTGACTGAAACAAGTGCAACATGAAGCAAATAAGGTAAACAATTAACCAATATAAGCTTATCTTATTTCTAGTATGGTCTGGCCGAGCATTTCTGGTGTAATTAATGTAATCCCTTGATCAGTGACATGAAACTTTTGTCGGTCTATTTCTGGATTGATCCCTGCGGTAAAATTATCAGGAATTTTGCATTGTGTATCGACAATCACCCCTTTTAATGTCACGTTTTCCCCAATTTCAACATGTGGCAAAATGACGGAGTCTTGAATGAGACTATGCTTGCCAACGCGAACCTTAAGTGAAAGAAGTGAGCGTTCAATGGTCGCGCCACTGATAATGCAGCCGCCAGAAATCATAGAGTCCATTGCATGTCCGCGCAGATTGTCGTCATTAAATAGGAATTTTGCAGGAGGTAATTGTGGTTGATGTGTGCGTATTGGCCAATCATCGTCATAAAGATTTAAGTCTGACGTAATGCGCACTAAGTCCATGTTTGCTTCCCAATACGCGTCAACGGTACCAACATCGCGCCAGTAGGGCATATCACCTACCATATTGACGCAACTATCTGTAAAGCGATGCGCGAATACACGGTCTTTTCTCACAAGTTTTGGAATAATATCTTTGCCAAAATCATGGCTGGAATTTGGGTCAATGCTATCCTGCTTAAGTAAGCCATAAAGAAAACTGGCATTAAACACATAAATACCCATACTCACTAATGCGCATTCAGGTTTTTGAGGGATGTGGGTGGGCTGTTTAGGCTTTTCATTAAAGTCTGTGATTTGCCACTCCTCGTCGACACTCATGACACCAAACTCACTGGCCTTAGCAATCGGCATTTCAATGCACGCTACGGAGACATCTGCTTTTTGCATCACGTGCATAGCAAGCATTTGGCTATAGTCCATTTTGTAAATATGGTCACCGCCTAAAATCAATACATATTCTGGCTGGCTCTGTTGAATATGTTTTAAATTTTGGTAAACGGCATCAGCAGTGCCAGAATAAACACCGCTATTTTCATATTGATGCGTAGGTAGTACATCCACAAACTCATCAAACTGATCACCAAGAAAATTCCAACTACGCTGAATATGGTGAATCAGACTATGCGCCATGTATTGTGTCGCTACGCCTATGCGACGAATGCCAGAATTGAGGCAGTTGCTAAGCGTAAAATCAATAATTCGTAATTTTCCGCCAAAGGGAATCGCTGGTTTTGCACGCCAATCGGTTAATTGCTTGAGACGGCTACCGCGACCACCTGCTAATATAATTGCGTATGTTTTTCTTGTTAGCGCACCGATATTCGGTGGTCTATTTTTGATTCCAAGTGTATTTACATCCGAGTCTTCTAGTGCCTCTGTTTGATGTTGCATTTATTTATCCTTGCAAGAAAAAATAAATATAAGGTTAAGCAACTTTTTGAGTGTAATGGTTTATTGGTTGATAGTGAGTTGCATTCAAGTTGCGAATGATTTTTGTTTTTGTTTGTGGATTGTCTCAGCAAGAAGTTCAAATTATTTAACTGGGAGATATTCCTTTAAACGCAAAAGTGTTGTTTAAGCACTGCAATCATATATGCGTGGTCGAGCACACCAGCACTTTCGCGTATGCTATGCATCGCCCACATCGGGTTGCCAACATCGACACTAGCCATGCCGAGCTGTGCGGCTAAAATAGGGCCTATCGTACTACCACAGCCTAAATCGGTGCGATGTGCATATTGTTGATAAGGCACATTCGCTTGTTCGCACAACTGGATAAAACGCGCAGCGGTTTCGGCGTTGGTGCTATAGCGTTGGTTGGCATTGGTTTTAATGACAGGGCCTTGATTCAGCATGGCATGGTGGCAAGGCTCGTAACTGCCCGCGTGGTTGGGGTGGAAGGCATGTGCCATGTCTGCGCTGATAAAAAAGCTATTGGCAATACCACGCAAGCGGTCTTCTGCGCTGGTGTTGGTCGAAGCGCAGATGCGCGTCATTACATCCGTCATAAAACTACCACTGGCGCCTGTGGCGCTTTCAGAACCGACTTCTTCGTGATCAAACAAGGCACAAATCGTGGTGCCTTCTGGTTTGTTGGTCGCTAATAAAGCTTCTATGGCGGCATGGCATGAGGCTAAATTATCCAACTGGCTGTTGGCAATAAACTCTTGGTTCAGCCCCCATAACACGCCTTGTTGCGTGTCATAGACGTTTAAATCCCAACTCACAATATCTTTGGCGATGTCTTTGGCATCCGCCTCAATTTGCGTGGCTAAGGCTTGTGTCAGCAAATTGTGCGCTTCTGCGCTGTCGCTGGCAAAGCCAAATATTAAAGGTAAGCCGGTTTGCTTGTTTAACACCAAGCCTTTGTCGTTCACTTCGCGGTTCATGTGGATGGCGAGATTTGGCAAGCGCACCATGGGTGTTTTAAAGCGGATTAAATGGCTATGTAGACCATCGTTATTACGCACCATGACGCGCCCAGCCAAGCTTAAGTCGCGGTCGGTAAAGGTGGCTAAAATCGGCCCACCATAAACTTCGACACCTAATTGCGCATGGCCTTGGCTAGCAAAGCCTGCTTTGGGTTTGAGGCGTAATCCTGGCGAATCGGTGTGTGCACCGACAATTCTAAAGCCTGTCTCGGCAATCGGCTTGTCGCCGATAATAAACGCAATCAGCGATGAACCATCACGCACCACATAATATTTGCCATTTTTTCTAAATTGCCAAGGCTGGTTTTCAATCAGCGGTTTGAAACCATTAGCGTCGAGCATGGCTTTGGTCGTTGCCACTGCATGCCAAGGGCTTGGACTCATGTCTATGTAATTAAGCAGAGCTTGTGCGGCTGAGTGTGCTTCTGATGATATTTGCAATGGCGCTGTCATGGTTAAACCCAATCTTTATCAATCAAGAAATCCGTATAAAGCTTGGCTTCAGGAGAGCCTGCTTCGGGTTTCCAATCATAACGCCATTTCACGATCGGCGGCATTGATAGCAAAATAGATTCAGTGCGGCCATTGGATTGCAACCCGAATAAAGTGCCACGATCAAATACGAGATTAAACTCAACATAGCGTCCACGACGGTAAGCTTGGAAGTCACGCTCACGCTCGCCAAAGGGTGTCTCTTTTCTCCGTTGCGCAATCGGTAAATAAGCATTTAAAAATGCATCTCCCACTGCTTTTAACATGGCAAAGCTTTGCTCAAAGCCTAACGCGTGAAAGTCGTCAAAGAATATGCCGCCAATACCGCGTGGTTCTTTGCGATGTTTCAAATAAAAATATTCATCACAGGCTTTTTTGAATTGTGTGTAGTATTCATTTCCAAACGGCGCCAATGCCTCTTTGTTGGTGCGATGGAAATGTACGCAATCTTCTTCAAAACCGTAGTAAGGCGTTAAATCCATGCCGCCGCCAAACCACCAAATATCCTCGTCACCCTTTGGGGCTGTGCCTATGTTGGTTTCATCAGATTCTTCTTGCTGCACTATTTGTGCTATCTGCGCGTCAGCCTCGCTCGCGCCTAGTTTCGCGCGCAAATCCAGCGAATCTAAACTGTCTTTTTTAGGCGCTTTAGCCACAAAAAAACGCACATTCATGTGTACGGTAGGGATGTAAGGATTACGCGGATGAAATACGAGTGAGACGCCCATGGCTTCCCATGGTCGGCCAGCCGCTTCTGGGTGAGCAACACTGGCTGCTGGCGGCAATTTGTTGCCAATCACATGAGAAAAACCAACACCTGCACGCTCAAATACGTTGCCGTTTTCTAACATGCATGAGGTGCCACCACCACCTTCAGGACGCTGCCAGCTATCCTGTAGGAAATTTTTACCATCTACGAGTTCAATGGCCTCGACAATTTTGCTTTGTAAGCCCTGGAGGTAATTAAATACAGCTTGTGAATCGATCATAAGTTGGGAGCTTTAATCAGTGATTGGGAGTGCAGTAAAAGGATTAAGCCTTAGTAAGGCGGCATAGGGCGCCACGCAACGTTGTAATGCGCTCAAAGACAATAGTGACAGCATAACTAATATTAACCTTTGACTGCCCGATACCCAATATCTTTTCTGTACTGCGCACCCTCGAAATGAATCCCATCTATGATTTGATAGGCGCGTTGTTGCGCGAATTTTACGGTTTCACCCAAAGCGGTGACACAAAGCACGCGCCCACCACTTGTGGTCACTTTGCCATCTTTAAGTGTAGTCCCTGCATGAAACACATAGCTGTCTTCCAGTTGTTTAGGTAGACCAGTAATCTCATCTCCTAATCTGGGTGTGTCTGGGTAGTGAGCACTCGCCATCACTACACCAAGCGCAAAGCGCCTATCCCAATCTGCTTCTGCTAAGTTGAGTGTGCCGTTGATTGCATGCTCTGCTAAGGTTAAAAAGTCCGATTTCAAACGCATTAAAATCGGCTGTGTTTCTGGATCGCCCATACGACAGTTGAATTCAAGTGTTTTAACGTCTCCATTTGGGCTAATCATTAATCCTGCGTAGAGAAAGCCTGTGTAAGGAATGCCATCTTTTGCCATGCCTTCTACTGTAGGCTTGATAATTTCTCGCATGACTTTAGCATGGATGGTGGGGGTGACTACTGGGGCAGGGGAGTATGCGCCCATCCCTCCGGTATTGGGACCAAGGTCTGCATCTAATAAACGTTTGTGGTCTTGGCTGGTAGCGAGCGGTAAAATATTTTTGCCATCCACCATCACCATAAAGCTGGCTTCTTCGCCCGTTAGAAATTCCTCAATCACAACACGCGCACCTGCAGCACCTAATTTGTTATCGCCCAGCATCATGTCAATGGCGGCATGCGCTTCATCTTCACTCATGGCAACCACCACGCCCTTGCCTGCAGCCAAGCCATCGGCTTTAATCACGATGGGGGCGCCTTGCGTACGCACATAAGCGTGCGCAGATTCAGCGTCGGTAAATGTGCCGTAGGCTGCGGTGGGAATGCCATGGCGCATCATAAATGCCTTAGCGTAATCTTTAGAAGATTCGAGCTGTGCGGCCGCTTTTGTTGGGCCGAAAATTTTAAGCCCATTGGCACGAAACGCATCTACTACACCTTGTGATAGCGGTGCTTCTGGACCAACCACTGTCAGGGCGATATTTTCTTGAATAGCAAAATCCACTAACGCATCTACTTGCGTGATGGGCACATTGACCATATCTGGATTAGTGGCGGTCCCTGCATTGCCCGGCGCAACATATACGCGGCTCACTTCTTTGTTATGAGCGATTTTCCATGCAAGCGCATGCTCGCGACCACCGCTACCAATCACTAATATTTTCATAAATTTACTTTCAATGGGCAATCATGTTTTCTGTTTGACAGTAGGTTTTAATGTCTAAAGTGGCGAATGCCAGTTAAAACCATCGCCAGTCCACGTTCATCTGCAGCTGCAATTACTTCTTCGTCACGCATACTTCCACCTGGGTGAATTACACAAATAGCACCAGCATCTGCCAACACATCCACACCATCACGGAATGGGAAGAAGGCATCAGATGCGACGACTGAACCTTGTAAACTCAGGCCCGCATGCTGGGCTTTAATGGCAGCAATTTTGGTGCTATCGACACGGCTCATTTGTCCTGCGCCCACGCCTAAGGTCATGCCTTCACCGCAGAATACTATTGCATTCGATTTCACGTATTTTGCGACATTCCAAGCAAATAATAAATCTTGCATCTGCTGAGGTGTCGGCTGCTTTTTGGTCACGACTTTCAAGTCGCTCATTTGCATATCTTGATTGTCGGCAGTTTGTACCAAAATGCCAGAACCCACACGCTTAATATCTTGTGCGTTGCGACCTTGCTGCCAAGGCGTACTGCCCCCTTGAGGTAATGCAATTTTAAGCACACGTACGTTGGCTTTTGCACTCAGTATAGCAAGCGCCTCTGCACTGTAGTCGGGTGCAATCAGCACTTCCATAAATTGCTTAGACACAGCTTCTGCCGTTGCTTTATCTACTGATGTATTAAAGGCGATGATGCCACCAAATGCTGAAGTAGGATCGGTTTTGAAGGCTTTGCTATAGGCTTCAAACGAGTTAGCCCCCAACGCCACGCCACATGGATTAGCGTGTTTCACTATGACACAAGCTGTTGTTGAGAAAGCCTTGACTGTCTCCCAAGCGGCATCTGCATCGGCAATATTGTTATAACTGAGTTCTTTGCCTTGTAGCTGCTCTGCCGTCACAAGTGAGCCTGGTGCTGGATATAAATCACGGTAGAATGCCGCGCTTTGGTGTGGGTTTTCACCGTAACGTAACTCTTGTACTTTAATGAAATTGCTATTCAATTGGTCTGGGTAGACTTTGCGCGAACCGTCTGCTTGCACACTAGATAAATAATTACTAATTGCAGCATCGTAATGACTGACACGATTAAATGCTGCAACAGAGAGTGCGAAAGTGGTGTTGGTCGATAGCACGCCTGTGCTTTTGAGTTCTGCTAAAACGGCTGCGTATTGATTTGCGTCGGTCAGTACTGCCACATCTTTCCAGTTTTTGGCGGCTGAGCGCACCATGGCTGGGCCGCCAATATCAATATTTTCAATCGCATCTTCAAGCGTGCAATCAGCTTTGGCCACAGTGGCTTCAAAGGGGTATAAATTCACCACCACCATATCAATATTAGGAATGCCCTGTGCTTGCATGGCTGAAACATGGTCAGGTAAATCACGACGGCCTAAGATGCCACCATGTACTTTAGGGTGTAAGGTCTTTACACGACCATCTAGCATCTCGGGAAAGCCTGTGTAATCGCTCACTTCAATCACCGGAATGTTGTGGTCGCGAAACAGCTTTGCTGTGCCGCCTGTGGACAATAGTTCTATACCTAAGGTATGGAGCTGTTGCGCAAATTCAATAATGCCGGTTTTGTCTGATACGCTGATGAGCGCGCGTTTAATGATAGCCATTGATGTGGTTCCGTAGGACTGAAAATTTGAATGCTGGTATTGTCTGAATCATCACAACATGCAGTGCTAGCGTTGCGTGTTCATATTATTGTTTAGAGCTGGTTGTCACAGTTAGCTGCTTATTGATTTTCTGGTTATTGCAGACCGTATTCGGCCATTTTCTTTCGTAACGTATTGCGGTTTAATCCTAATATTTCTGCTGCTTTACTCTGATTGCCGCCCACTTTATTCAAGATGTACACCAGCATAGGTTTTTCCACGCAACCTAGTACCATGTCGTAAATCGCATGCGGCGGCTGGCCATCTAAGTGCATAAAATATTCATCCAACGATTCGTTTATCGCATCACTTAGTTTGCAGATGTTACCCATTATGCTGCCATTGCCTCTGTGTTGTCTGTGGAGGGTTGATTGGTATCTGCTTCCACATAGACCAAGCGTTCGTGTTTTGTTTTGAGTTCATTAAAGAAATCGTCGATTGCTTTAAGTTGTAATTCGATGGTTTGCAAGGTGTTCATGTTGTGGCGGAAATTGGCAGAGCCAGCCAGCCCTTTGGTATACCATGAGATATGTTTGCGTGCTACACGCATGCCAGTTAAATCGCCATAAAATTCATACAAGTCATGTAGATGTTCAAGCATCACGGTATGTATTTCATCCACTGTAGGTGGCAACATGTGCTCACCAGTCAATAAGTAATGTTCAATCTCGCGGAAAATCCATGGACGCCCTTGCGCGGCGCGGCCAATCATTACCGCATCTGCGCCTGTGTAATCTAATACATATTTGGCTTTTTCTGGGGTCGTGATATCGCCGTTGGCGATTAAGGGAATTTGAATGGCTTGTTTAACTGCAGCAATCGTGTCGTATTCAGCATCGCCTGTATATAGACAAGCACGTGTCCTGCCGTGCATGGCCAACGCTTTTACGCCAATGTCTTCAGCCATTTTGGCCACGGCAATGGCATTGCGGTTTTGCTTATCCCAACCGGTACGAATTTTGAGGGTGACAGGCACATCCACTGCATTGACCACGGCTTTTAGTATTTGCGATACCAGAGGTTCATCTTTCAGCAAGGCAGAGCCAGCCATCACATTGCAGATTTTTTTGGCAGGGCATCCCATGTTGATATCAATAATTTGTGCGCCGTTATCCACATTGTATTTGGCCGCTTCCGCCATCATTTTGGGATCAGCACCTGCGATTTGAACAGAAATTGGGTCAACTTCGCCTTCGTGATTGGCGCGGCGACGGGTTTTCTCACTGCCGTAGAGCAACGAGTTGGAAGTCACCATTTCTGAAACAGCCAATCCTGCACCCATTTTTTTACATAATTGGCGGAAAGGACGATCTGTTACACCAGCCATAGGTGCAACTACTAGGTTGTTTTTTAAAATGTGTGAACCAATTTGCATAGAAATCAGCTTGTTTGGAAAAGCTGCTTATTTTATACGCAATTGCGGGGTGTGGAAACCCATAGAGATGATTATTGTGATAAAAAATATTGAATTATCGTTGCAGAATTGATTGTCAGAAAAGTACTTAAAAATCAATTAGTAAGGGCTTACTTTCTGCGAAGATTAACGTGCGCGCTAATGAGGGCATACGCTTGGTTTCTAAAACGCGTGCCATCGGTATCTTTCACCCACATATGGAGTAAGCCTGAAAAGAATAAATGCGTGTCCATGGCCAGTTGTGCTGGGCTGTGTGTTGGATTGATCAAACCTTTTTGATGCGCTTTTTCATAGACTTGTTCTAATTTTTCAATCATACCTGAACAGTTGTTGAGTATTTGCTGAAGTACCGTTGCAAACTCGTCCACATACTCACATTTTGACATCATGATTTCGTAGGTTTGACGCGTTTCCTGATCGTCATTCAAAATTTGAATCGTGCCTGCTAAAAAATTCTCAATACGCTTTAAAGGGTCCGCAACAGGATCGTCTACATTGTCTATATCAGCTAATAAAGCCCCGTCCATGCGATCAATCAGTGGTAAAAACACTTGCTCACGCATCGCATGAAATAACTGTGATTTGTTCTCAAAATGCCAATAGACCGCGCCACGCGTCACGCCTGCGTGCGTGGCAATTTGCTCAAGGCTAGTGCGACTCACCCCTTTTGTCAAAAATACTTCACGAGCAGCGTTGATAATACGCTGACGTGTAATTTCTGCGTCTTCTTTTGTTTTTCGTACCATAATTACCGTAATGACCCTGCTATTAAATGAGGATGTTAAAACAATCCGAATGTAAATCTAATTAAAGGTTGCAAAAATCTATTTACATACATTCATGTTTGTATATAATATACATTCATGCATGTATGTATGCAAGACATTTTAATTAACCTAACATTGTAAACTTCATCAAAGCGTTCACCTAGAGGTAGCTATGGCAAAAACAATAACGTATTACTCCCACTCATTAATCGCGCTGATGATCGCTGCGTTAATCACCGCATGCGGTCAACAAAAGCAAGATGCAGCAGCTGCAATGCCAGCCATGCCTGTGAGCGTGATTGACGTGCAACCGACTTCTATTCCTATTCGAGCAGAAGCGGTAGCGCAAACAGAAGGTGCTAAAGAGGTGGAAGTGCGCCCTAGAGTAGGTGGCATATTACTGAAAAAAATGTTCCAAGAAGGCGAATCAATTAAAGCAGGTCAAACCATGTTTTTGATTGACCCAGTACCGTTTCAAATTGCAGTGCAGCAAGCCGAAGCACAACTAGCACAGCAAAAGGCGCGCATAGTGCAAACACACCGTGAAGCAGACCGTTTAAAAGGATTGCTAGAGACACAATCAATCAGTCAACGTGAATACGACAATGCGCTGTCTGATGACTCGGTGGCTTCTGCGACCTTATTACAATACGAAGCATTGTTGCGCGAGGCTAAACTCAATTTGTCTTACACCAATGTTACTGCACCAACCAGCGGTATTGCTGGCCGTTTCCAATTTTCTGAAGGTGCATTAGTCTCGGCTAACACCAGTTTGTTGACCACTATTGTGCAGCTTTCACCAATATGGGTGCGTTTCAGCTTATCAGACTCTGAACTATCAGCATTAGGTGGGCAACTCACAAGCCGCAATGTAAAAAACATTCAGTTGGTGTTGTCTGACGGTACAGAGCATCCTGAATCTGGCAAATTAAACTTCTCTGCCAGCGAGATTGATCCTGCGTTAGGTACGCAACAATTACGCGCAGTATTCGACAATGCGAATCGTAATTTATTGCCAGGCCAATTCGTACGCGCACGCATCACCACAGGTACACGAGATGGCGTATTTGTAGTGCCGCAATCTGCAGTGATGACCGGTGATCAAGGCAAATTTGTTTATGTCGCTGAAAAAGATGCGAGTGGAAAAGAAGTGGCTACCATCAGACCGATTCAAGAAGGTGTTTGGGAAGGCAAAAACTGGGTCGTATTAGGCGGGCTGAATGCAGGCGATAAAGTCATTGTCGATAATTTGATTAAGATTCGCCCTGGTGCTGCCGTTGCATCACATCCTTTTGGTGTGCCGCCAGCCGCTGCGCCAAAAACTTCCGCTAAAGCACCCACTAAAACTTCAGCTTAAGGTAGCGATTCATGACCAAGTTCTTTATTACAAGGCCTATTTTTGCCTCAGTACTGTCGATTATTATTGTGTTGGCAGGCTTGGCGGCATCTTTTCAATTGCCCATTGCGCAATATCCGCAAATTGCACCGCCCACCGTGATGATTACGGCCACTTATCCAGGGGCTAGTGCAGATACACTCACTAAAACAGTAGCTGCGCCGATTGAAGAGCAACTCAGTGGCGTAGACAATTTGTTGTATTTCAATTCAAGTGCAGACTCCAGTGGTACCTTGACGATTACCGCAACCTTTGACGTAGGCACTGACGTAGATCAAGCTACGTTTAACGTGAGCAATCGTGTGAATATTGCTTCACCACGCCTACCAGAAGAGGTGAGGCGAAATGGTGTAGTCGTACAGAAAAAATCGAACGATATTCTGCTAGTGACGATGTTCACTTCTAAAGACCCAAAACACGACCGCTTATTTTTAAGTAACTACGCTACGTTAAATATCGTAGATGAATTTAAGCGTGTAAAAGGTGTGGGCGATGTCACCGTGTTTGGTGGTCAAGATTATGCGATGCGCATCTGGTTAAGGCCAGATCGTATGGCGCAACTTGGTGTAAGCACAAGCGATGTGGCCGCTGCAATTAATGCGCAAAATAACCAATACGCGGCAGGTAAAATTGGCCAAGATCCAGCGCCAGCAGACCAGCAAATCGTCTATACAGTGACAGCCAAAGGTCGTTTAGTAGATCCAGCAGAGTTTGCCAACATCATCATACGCGCCAATGGTCCTAACGGCGTGTTGTATCTGAAAGATGTCGCACGTATTGAGTTGGGTGCACAATCCTATAACGTAGCCTCTGCGCTTAATGGTAAGCCAGGCGTGGCGGTGGCTATCTTCCTACAAAACGGTGCCAATGCGTTAGATACCGCTGCGGCGATTAAAGCAAAAACGGAGGAGTTGAGACCGCGTTTTCCTGCGGGGATTGAAACTACTATTCCTTACGATACCAGTGATTTTGTGAAGGCAACGATTGAAGAGGTATTCAAAACCTTTGGTGAAGCCTTGGTGTTGGTGGTGTTGGTGGTGTTCCTGTTCTTACAGAGCTGGCGCGCAACTTTAATTCCGTTGATTGCGGTACCTATTTCGCTAATAGGTACTTTCGCTGGCCTGTATATGTTTGGCTTCTCTATTAACTTGCTTACCCTATTTGCCATGATTTTGGCGATTGGTATTGTGGTGGACGATGCGATTGTGGTGTTGGAAAACACGGAGCGCTTGATGTCTGAAGAAGGTTTGGATCCATTCCCTGCGGCGGTTAAGTCAATTCAGCAAGTGTCTGCAGCAGTTGTAGCGATTGTGTTGGTACTGTGCGCAGTGTTTGTACCTGTAGCATTCCAAGGGGGTATCGCTGGTGAGTTGTATCGTCAGTTTGCAGTAACTGTTGCCATTGCAGTGGTGATTTCTGGTGTGGTGGCTTTAACACTCACCCCTGCATTGTGCGCCATGATTTTGAAAAAATCGCATGGCGAAAATGCCTTCTTTAGAAAGTTTAACCAAGGTTTTGGTGGACTGACTAAATTCTACATAGGCACGGTGAACCTCACATTGCACCACAAAATTATCGGTGCCATTGTGTTTGCTGGGATTATTGCAGCGGTAGTATTTCTGTTCAAAATAGTGCCAGGTGGTTTTGTACCACCAGAAGACCAGGGTTATGTAGTCAATGTGGTGGTGATGCCAGATGGTGCAACCTTAAGTCGTACTACCAAAACCACGGAGAGTATTCGTGCAGAAATTGCAAAAGACACAGCCGTTGCACACGAGTTTGCAATAAATGGTTTTGAGTTGCTCACAGGCGCCAACAAAACTAACGCTTCTACCATGTTTGTGCGTATGAAAGACTGGAAAGAACGCACCACAAGTGCAGACCAAATGGTAGGTAAACTATTTGGTATAGGCATGAGCCAGCCAGATGGTATGGGCTTTGCAGTGAATCCGCCATCCATTCGTGGCTTAGGTTCTGCCGGTGGTTTTGAAGTGTATGTGCAAAGCCAACGTGATACAGACCCCATTAAGTTGGCCGCTGTAATGAACAACTTTATGGATGCAATGCGTGCTGACCCGACGTTGACTGGAATTAACAGTTTCTTTAGGCCAACAGTACCGCAATTGATGATTGAGGTGGACGAAGCGAAAGCGATTTCGCAGAATGTGAAAATTGCGGATATATACACTACATTACAAAGCACCATGGGTTCATTTTATGTGAATGACTTTAACCGTAGTGGTCGTACTTACCGTGTGCAGTTGCAAGCAGAGCCACAGTTCAGAATGAAGCCAGAAGATCTGGGTAAAGTGTATGTGCGCAGTCAACCAACGGCTGAGAGTCCGAATGGCAACATGATTCCGTTATCTGCGCTTAGCACGGTCAAAAACATTGTAGGTGCTGAGCAATTAGAGCGTTACAACGGTTTGTTATCTGCCAAAGTATTTGGCGGTGGTGCAAAAGGCATTAGCTCGGGTGATGCGATTGAGGCTGTAGAGCGTATAGCCAAAGAAAGCTTACCAGACGGTTATCAGATTGCATGGACGGGACAAGCTTACCAAGAGAAACGCACAGGTTCAGCGGCAATGTTTGCCTTTGGCTTTGCCATCATCATGGTGTTCTTAATCTTGGCTGCGCAGTTTGAAACATGGGCGTTACCACTGGCAGTGATTATGGCGGTACCGTTTGCATTGGCTGGTGCGTTAACCGCAGTGTTGATGCGCGGCATGACCAATGACATTTACTTCCAGATTGGGTTGATTACCTTGATTGGTTTGGCGGCGAAAAACGCGATTCTGATTGTGGAGTTTGCTAGCCAAAAAATGGAAGAGGGTATGCCGATTGCCGAAGCGGCACTGGAAGCAGCACGCTTACGCTTTAGACCGATTGTGATGACCTCCATGGCCTTTATCTTAGGGATTGTGCCACTGGTATTTGCCACAGGCGCTGGTGCGGCAGCTAGACAATCGATGGGTACTGGTGTGTTGGGTGGGATGTTGTTGGCTACGTTTGTAGCGACGATTTTTATCCCACTGTTCTTCACATGGTTGAGTAATCAAAACATCAAGAGACACCACTAGTGATCTCTAATATAGAAGGAAACGGTATGAAACCGCCTTATACAAAAGAACAAACAAATAGTATGAAACCTATGCTCAAAACGATGGCTATCTTAGTGTCTGTGGTTTGGTTGTCAGGTTGTACTTTGCTTGGGCCGATGTATCAACGCCCCGAAGCTAAAGATGTCAGTTTGCCAGAGCAATTTAAGCAAGCGGCTGATACCGACACAGTCCAAGCCCCTCACGATTGGTGGACTTTGTACGGAGATGCGCAGCTAAATGCATTGATAGAAAAAGCGCATTTGAACAATGTCGATATCAAGTTAGCCGTAGCACGTATTGAGGAAGCAGACGGTGTGATGCGTGAAGTCGGTGCGGCCTTGCTGCCTAGCGTGGATCTCAGCACAACTGCAGTGCGTAACCGTGTAACAGAGGCTGGTATATTCCCTGTGTTTGCTGCAAACCCACGTAACAGTTATAACTTGGCGCTCAATTCATCGATCGAGTTGGATTTTTGGGGTAAGTTAAGACGCGGTAAAGAAGCAGCACGCGCCAGCTATTTGTCTACGCAATACGCAAAAGAAACCGTGCAATGGTCGCTTTCAAGTTTGGTCGCCAATAATTACTTGATTATTCGTAGCTTGGATTCGCAATTGTTTGTGAATCAAGAAAACCAAAAGATCAGCGAAGAAAGTTTGGCATTGACCAAGCGCCGTTTAGAAGGCGGTGTGGTCTCCGTGTTGGATGTGCATCAAGCGCAGTTGGCATTAGATAACTTGAAGTCGCAGCAAGTAGAGTTGCAACGCCAGCGTGCGATCAGCGAGCATCAATTGGGTGTATTAACAGGTGAGTTGAATATTGAGGTGGCATCTGCCGAGTTATTGACGTTGCCGACACCGCCGATACCGCCTGCTGGCTTGCCTTCTAGTTTGATGGAGGCTAGACCTGATGTGCGCCAGACCGAGCAAGATCTGATTGCTGCCAATGCCAACATTGGTATGGCTAAAGCAGCGTTGTACCCAAGTATTTCACTCACAGGTGCGTTTGGTGGTGAAAGTCTTGAGTTAAACGATCTCTTGAAATCGGCAGCTAGAGTATGGTCATTAGGTATAGGCTTAGATTTGCCGATTTTTAATGCAGGTAGATTAAATGCCAAAGTGGATCAAGCGACTGCGAAGCAAAAACAAGCCTTGGCCAGTTATCAAAGTAGTGTGCAAACCGCATTTAAAGAAGTGAATGATGCGCTAGTGAATTTGCGTCGCTACAAAGAAGTTGAAACCATTGCGCAATCTAGACAAGACACGGCCAAGAAGATTTTGGAGGTGTCGCAAAACCGTTATAAATCTGGCTATTCTGCTTATTTAGAAGTGTTGGATGCGCAACGCAGCTATTACGAAGCGACACAAAGTTTTGTGCAAAGTCGTCAAAATGCACTCACCGCTTCTGTGGATTTGTTTAAAGCGCTTGGTGCTGGCTGGAAGCCAGTCGAAGGCGACAGTGTTAGTCAGGTAAAGCCGGCTGAGTAAGTTGTTCTAAACGGGTGAGCCAAGCCAGCGCTTGTGCTTGGCTCTCTCCGCACATTTCATTGCTAGGTTGTAAACTGGCACAAAAGGCAGGCCGTTCTGGTTGGCCAAAAATCATACACTTGTTATCTGTGTCTAGTTGAATGCAACGTACACCTGCCGGTTTGCCCTGAGGCATGCCTGGGATAGGGCTATTAATAGAGGGCGCTATACAACAAGCACCGCAAGAGGCTCTACATTTCACGGTTGCGTATCCAATGTTGCATTCAGTGTAGCCGTCTTAGACCAATCGTACGCATAATTGACTATATGAAATCCAAAGTAGCTTTGCTCACCCATTAAATCTATGGCTATTTTTGGCGGTAGTTCATCGAAATGTGTTTGGCTGATACAGATATTGGGCGGCATAGCATCCTTTAAATAACTGCCAACTAGGCGTGTTTTGCAACCTTTTCTGGTGTCCACAAACTCTTTTTGTACTACGTCATGAATGGTGTGTGGTTGATTAGAAATGTGATGTAATGCGTTCCCTAGACCATAGATTAAGGCGATGTAACCTAAAAAATAAAAAATACATGGTCCCGACAAATACACCATCCACTTGTAGTATCGATTGTATACCGCGCCCAATTGGTCACTACTTATCCACAACATGTAAACATACATGCTCGATAATAAAATAGTGAGTGCAATATTGGCGTTAAAGCTCAGTGTGTACCAGTTGTCTGAAGCTATAAACTGGTTGAAGAGCGCGTAAAAAAGCAATACCAATAGACTCAGCAGTATGCCAATTAAGTACCAGCGATAAGGCGCAAGCTGGGGCTTGGTCTGTATTAGCGGTTGAGTATTGCTTCCCATGGAAATCCTAATGAGGTAACACTTTGCTGAATATCTTGCATGGCCTGTTTAACAGGTAACGTTGCCCCTTTAACCCCTAATTCAATGGTACGGCGCGCATCTAACTTTGGCAGGCTGAATAGTTTGATGTCTGGGTGTTGTGCCAAAATATGTTGCATCATGTCAATTAATTGACTCTCTCCAGCATCAAACACCAAAATGGACGCTTCAACATAGTCTTGTTGATGAAATAAATGTGGGTAATAGGTATCAAGTGCCCATGCCATCATCGGGTGTGCCATTTCAGGAAAGCCAGGCATAAAGTAATGCTCTTGAATGCTAAATCCAGCCACCCGATTCACTGGGTTAGGGATTAAATCCGCGCCTTTGGGGAAATCTGCCATCAACACACGCTTGGGGTAAGCCGCCTCACCAAATCGCGCCTCTAATTCGGCTACCGCACCCGCATGGCGCTCAATCGGCACGCCAAGCGCTTCTGCCGCACATTGCCGCGTAAAGTCGTCTGGTGTGGCGCCTATGCCACCAAAGCAGAATACAATATCACCACGCGCAATACTGGTTTTTAATGCGGCCGTAATTTGTGCAGGGATATCACCCAAATAATTAGCCCAACTCAACTGTAAGCCTCTGGCAGATAGTAGTTCAATGGCCTTACTCAGGTGCTTGTCTTGCCGTTTTCCTGAAAGAATTTCATCGCCGATGATGTAAATGCCGAAACTTTGCATAAAAATTGCTTATATATGGTGGGTGAATTATTTTGTAAATTTTAATGATTGCACTAACTATTGTCATGACGAATAATTAGAGCGATGCTAGCATAAAGCAGGTGTATTTAGAGACACTCATAGGCGGGTAATGTTACAAGCGAATAAAAAAACAACCATCGAATACGCACAGTTAAAGCATTTACTCTCTGTGAATAACAGAACAGTATTGGCAAGCGCTATTTTGGCGCTGATGCTGGCATGGATTGAAAGTGACGTAATACCAACATCTATACTGATGGTTTGGTTGAGTGTGATGTTGCTCGTCAATGTAGTTCGCGTTGCAGTGTGCCAGTACCAACTTAAATATCCTACCTTTCATCCCAATATTATCAAGCAGCGCCTCAATTTGTTTCGTGTAGGGCTCATGTTCAGCAGCATCATGTGGGGTGTTATCAGTTTAATTGTGATTGATTATGGTCTGTTGGAGCATCAATTATTTGTGAGCTATGTCATTGCCGGGCTATCGGCTGGCGCTGTGGTTTCATACTCCATTGACCGCATTAGCGCCATGACTTATTTGTTCTTTGCAGTTTTGCCGACCTTACTAGGGTTTATTTGGGTGGGTCACGAGATATCTATTCCCATGGCATTTGCTGGTTTTGTCTACATGACGTTTTCTATTTACAGCATCTACAATTACCACCGTAATTTGGTTGAAAGCATATTGTTACGTCGCCAAGCAGTGGAGCGCGAAGAAGAAATCAAACGATTAGCGTTTTATGATGTGTTGACCAATTTACCGAATCGCCGCTTGTTGATGGATCGACTGCAACATGCGCTGGTGATGAGTAGGCGCTCGGGTAAGCGAGGCGCTTTACTGTTTCTAGACTTGGATCATTTCAAAATGCTCAACGATACTTTGGGCCATTCCATGGGCGACCTCTTGCTGATGCAAGTGGCAGAACGTTTAAAACAATGCGTACGCGAGAGCGATACTGTGGCGCGTTTGGGCGGGGATGAATTTGTGGTGATGTTGGAAGACTTAAGCGAGGATGGCCTAGAAGCAACGCAAGAGGTAGCGTTGATTACCAGCCAAATGCTTGCGCGACTGAATTTGCCATATCAGCTTGGTGATTTTGAATACATCAGCACGCCCAGCATAGGCGTGGCCATGTTTAGTGAACATGGCGAATCGCATGATGAATTACTAAAACATGCTGATATTGCCATGTATCAAGCCAAAAAATCGGGCCGAAATGTAGTACGTGTGTTTGATTTTGACATGCGGTCGGACGTGCCTGTCAAACGTAAGTCGCATTAGATATTTGCAGTTTGAGTCGAAAGTAGGCCCAGTCGCTGTTGATATACTTGGCGCAACAAGGGCGGCAATTGCTGAATGCCTAACGCATGTTGAATCGCCTCTGAATCGCCTTCTTCCAGTTTTTGTAAACCCAAAGCGCGGCGTATGGTGATGCTGCTGGGGTCGTGTGCAATGCGTTTAATCTCATCACCGGCTTGTACATAGCCTTCTTGTATGACTTTGTGATAAAAGCCACTGCGGCCGCTCGCTAAAAACGTGGGTAATATATCTGGCTTGCCAATTTTATGCCCAAATTTAAAGCAGGGGATTCTAGGCATGGTGGCTTCAACAATCGCATCACCTATGGCAAAGGTATCGCCCACATACACTTCGTCCTCTAACATACCAGAAACCGTAAAATTTTCGCCAAACGTACCGTAAGGCAGTTGGGATTTGCCCAGTGTTTTTTCCCAGTAACTGTAGTGCTCTACTGGGTAACTATAGGCTGCTTGAAACTCACCGCCATGTACGGTTAAATCGGCTTGGCCATCACCTGCTAAATTGGTCTTACTTAGCCAGACTTTGCCAGTTTGTGGGGCTTTATAAATCCCAGTATTCACTTGGTTGCCATTGATTTCAACCTGTGTTGGCATCCCAACATTGACGGACATCAGCTTCATTGCAATTGCACCCGTAATAAATTTACTACAATTTAACCGCAAAATACGCATTAGCTCTATGCGTTAAAGTGCGTATGCATATGAAAAAATTAATTGTGAATAAATATACTTGGATATGAGTAATAACTGCTGAAGTACCTAACTTATTTATAATAATTTGCGAATTTTTTTTGCCACAAATTTTGGTGTGCGACCTCCAAACTCAAATCCAAGTGCTTTAAGCACAAAAAATATTTCGGCCAAAAAAGAGACTAAGGGAAAGATGACAATTAAAAAAATTAGCACAGGCCAATTTTCTTTAACTGGTAATGAAAAATTTAAATCAATATTATATTTAGATGTGATTACGTAGCAAATAAACAGAAATATCAAACCGATTATGTAAGCTTTGGAGGCCTCAAGAAGCCTTTCAGCAACATACAAAGATTTAAATCTTGCTAGTCTGGAGTTTACAGATCTTGATCTGTTATACATCAAACTGCTAAATGTGATTGTTACTGCTAGAGGTGTAAATACTGCAATTCCAAGATTGAATAATTGCCCGCTAGATATTTGCTTGAATATATAGTCAAAACTTGGTTCTGCTATTAGAAATACGAAAATAGCTGAGATTAATAAAAACTTTACTAATTTCATAATGGCAGATATCAACATACATAATACTTTTCTGAATATAGAAAAGTATTTTTTAAACATTGTGACTGTAAAGTTGATTAGCATATTTCGATACCCAATCATTTGATGTTTACTGCAAAGATTTTTCAGTTAATGCGCACCTTCCCAATTATTACCCGCACCCACTTCTGCCAACAACGGCACATCTAGTTTCGCCACGCCTTGCATCAGTTCTGGTAGTTTGGTTTTGATGATTTCCAATTCAGCTTCAGGCACTTCCAGCACCAATTCATCGTGCACTTGCATAATTAATTTTGATTGTAAGCGCTCACTCACCAGCCAGCCTTGTACCGCAATCATTGCCAGTTTAATTAAATCCGCCGCAGTGCCCTGCATAGGGGCGTTAATCGCAGCACGCTCTGCGCCAGCTCTGCGCATGCCGTTGGCACTGTTGATTTCTGGCACCCACAATCTGCGGCCAAAGTAGGTTTCCACATAACCTTTGGCGTTGGCTACTTCGCGCGTGTTGTCCATATAGGCGCGCACACCAGGGTAGCGCGCAAAGTAACGCTCAATGTAGCTCGCTGCAGCACTGCGCTCAATATTGAGGTTTTGTGCAAGGCCAAATGCGCTCATGCCATAAATCAAACCAAAGTTAATGACTTTGGCGTAGCGGCGTTGCTCACTATCCACCGCATCGCGTTCTACGCCAAAAATCTCTGCCGCAGTTGCACGGTGAATATCCTCGTTATTGGCAAAAGCTTGCAGCATGCCTGCGTCTTGCGACAAATGTGCCATGATGCGTAACTCGATTTGGGAATAGTCAGCAGACACAATGACGCTACCAGCGGGTGCAATAAATGCTTCACGGATGCGACGACCTTCCGCAGTGCGCACTGGGATGTTTTGCAAGTTAGGGTCTGAACTTGCCAGACGGCCAGTGATAGCAACCGCTTGATTGTAGCTCGTATGTACACGCCCAGTATGCGGGTTGATCATTTTTGGTAACTTGTCGGTGTAGGTGGATTTCAGTTTGGCTAATCCACGGTATTCCAACAGCACTTTGGGTAAGGGGTAATCCAGCGCCAGTTCTTGCAATACGTCTTCGTCAGTACTTGGTGCACCGCTTGGGGTTTTTTTGGTGGGTTTAATGCCTAATTTTCCAAACAGTATTTCTTGCAATTGCTTGGGTGAGCCCAAATTAAAGGGTTGCCCAGCCAGTTCATACGCTTGCTTTTCAAGCGCCATTAGTTTCATGCCAATTTCATTGCTTTGGCGATTCAAGAGATCAGCATCAATCAACACGCCGTTGCGTTCGATGGTGAATAAAATCTCCATCGATGGCATTTCAATTTGGCTGTAGATAAAATTAAGTTTGCTATCGGCCGTAATGTTTGGAGACAGCGCTTGGTGTAGTTGCAGGGTAATGTCTGCGTCTTCCGCGGCATATTCGGCAGCCGTTTCCACCGTGACTTGATTAAAGCTGACTTGCTTAGCACCCTTGCCAGCCACTTCTTCAAATGTGATGGTTTGTAGTCCTAAATGGCGCATGGCTAAATCATCCATGCCATGAGTGCGATGGCTTTCTAGCACATAAGATTGCAATAGTGTGTCATGGGTAATGCCGTTTAAAGCAATGCCGTGATTGGCCAATACGTGTTTATCGTACTTTAGATTTTGCCCCACTTTTTTAATGTTAGGGTTTTCTAGAATGGGCTGAACGCTTTGCAAGGTTGCGTTAAATGGCAGTTGATCTGGTGCATCAAAATAATCATGTGTGAGTGGCAAATAGGCGGCCTCACCAGGTGTTACGCTAAACGACATGCCCACCAATTTGGCAGTCATCGGGTCTAGGCTGGTGGTTTCAGTATCAAAGCAAATAAGTTCGGCGTGCGTCAGTTTTGTTAGCCAAGCGTCCAATGCTTCATTGGTTAGGATGGTTTCAAATTGGCGACTGGTATTCGGTGTGTAATCAATCGTGAGCTCTGCACTGGCAGGGGTTTCTGCAATACTTGTTTGCTGGGCACTGGGTTGTTTAATTTGTTCTGTGCTGGTGCCAGCAGGTAAATCTAGTTCACGTTTCCAACTTCTAAACTCAAAGCGGTCAAACAACTCAGCTAATTTAGCGCGGTCTTGCGGTTGTGGTGCAAGGTCAGAGAGTTGCTCTTGTATGCCCACGTCACAACGAATCGTAATCAACTCACGTGCAGTGGGTAACCAAGGCAATGCTTTGCGCAGGTTTTCGCCTACCACGCCAGTAATTTCATCCGCATGCGCAATAATATTATCCAGCGAGCCAAATTGTTTAAGCCATTTCACCGCAGTTTTAGGGCCTACTTTTTCAACGCCAGGCACGTTGTCAGAGGTGTCGCCCACTAAAATCAAGTAGTCCACCATCAGGCTAGGCGGTACGCCAAATTTATTCTCTACACCTGCAATATCCAGCACATCGTCGGTTTTTCTAAAGGCGTCGCGCATGGTGTTCACCACCGTCACATGCGCATTGACCAGCTGGGTGATGTCTTTATCGCCAGTGGATATAATGACTTTCACGCCTTCGCGCTCCGCCTGCTTGGCCAGCGCGCCAATCACATCGTCGGCCTCAACTCCTTCTTCCACAATCAGCGGCCAACCCAATGCCTGAATGGCTTCGTGTAAGGGCGCAATTTGTGCACGTAAATCGTCTGGCATGCTGGCGCGATTGGCTTTATATTCTGGGTAAATGTCATCACGAAACGTTTTGCCTTTGGCATCAAATACGCATGCGCTGTAATCGGCAGGGTAATCTTTATGCAACCGTCTCAGCATGTTCAGTACGCCTTGAATGGCGCCTGTCGGCTCGTTTCTGCTATTGCGCAAATCGGGCATGGCGTGGAAAGCACGGTACAAATAAGAGGAGCCATCAACGAGTAATAATGTTTTCATACGGATTCCAAATGCATTGATCGGATTGCTCAGCAAGCGCTGTTAAGGCAGTTATTCTAACTTTTATCATTACAAAACACATGGAGTAGTTTTAGAAATTGTTTTCTGCATGTGTTCAACCAATTGAATTTACATGCGCATGGTAGAATCCAACGCATATGGTTAAGGTGAATGAGTTAACAGCATGAGTACGAGAAAACTACCGCAAGTCACATCCCCTGAGTTGCTGAATGGCGCAACCGCTGATTATGGCTCTTGGCATGCATTTGAAATCATGGCGGAATTTGTGGGGGCAACAGAAAAGCTCAAGAAAATCACGCCAGCCGTCTCTATTTTTGGCAGTGCGCGTATCAAGCCAGATCACCCTTATTACAAACTTACAGAAGAAATCGCCTTGCTGTTGTCCGAATCAGGATTTAGTGTTATTTCTGGTGGTGGCCCTGGCATTATGGAGGCAGCCAACAAAGGTGCACATGCAGGCACTGGCCCTAGTGTAGGTTTGAATATTGAGCTGCCATTTGAGCAGAGTGGCAATCCGTATCAAGACATAGGCATCACGTTTAAATACTTTTTTATGCGTAAAGTGATGTTTGTGAAATATGCGTCTGCATATATTGTGATGCCAGGCGGCTTTGGCACCCTAGACGAGCTAATGGAGGCCATTACGCTGGTGCAAACTGGTAAGTCACGCAAAATCCCGATTATTTTAGTGGGCTCAAGCTTTTGGGCGGGTTTAATTGATTGGATCAAAAATACGCTGATAGCAGAAGGCATGGCCTCACCTGAGGATATGCTATTGATTCAATCGATTGATGATCCCAAACAAATAGTAGAAACCATTTTTAGACACTACGAGGCGACTGGTTTTGAGCTCACGCCAGCAGAGCGCAAAATCCAACTATATTTTTAATCACCAATACTTATGGTGAGTGTAATTTGTTAAAATCAAATAAATATTTAGGAGCGTGATGATGCGCCAATTGAAGTTAATACCAAGCGTGATGTGTCTTCTTTTGTTAAGTGGTATCTCTTTGAGTTCATGGGCTGCAGATGCCAACAAAGCAGACGGGAGAGAGTTGCTGGAAGAAGTGCCGCCACCACCTAAAGTGATTGAAGGCGAGCCAATGGAAGAGCCTCAAGTGACGATACGCAAAAAAGGCACAGACACCATTGAAGAGTACCGCATGAATGGTAAGTTATATATGATGAAAGTCACCCCAGAAGGTGGCGCACCATATTACCTACATAAGAATGATCCAGAGGGCCCTTGGGTAAATGATGGGCCAACGCCACCGCTATCGGTACCGCACTGGATTATTTTCCGCTTCTAACCACAAGAGGGCTTGTCCCTCTTCATTTTTTGGTCATTACTTTTTACCAATATGTCTGTTTTTACCACGCTTAGCCTAGAAGATGTGCGTGATTGGCTCACGCAATTCAACATTGGCGCATTGCAATCGCTCAAAGGAATTGCCGCTGGCATTACCAACACCAACTACTTTGTAGACACCACATCATCACGCTATGTGCTCACCATTTTTGAGAAAAATGACTTTGATGAGTTGCCGTATTTTGTAAACTTGATGACACATTTGGCGCAACATGGTGTGCCATGCCCAGCCCCGATTATGGATAAGCAAGGGATTGCACTGCATCGTCTTAAAGGTAAGCCAGCACTAATCGTCAGTTGTTTGCAAGGTCGTGACATTAGTGCACCCAATATTGCGCAATGCCAAGCAGTGGCAGCAACGCTAGCCAGCATGCATTTGGCAGGCTTAAGCTTTCATCAGCAATCACATAACCAGCGTGGGCAAGGCTGGCGTATTATCACCGCGCAACAAGTGTTACCAAAGTTGGGTGTAGAGCAACAAGCATTATTGCAAGAAGAGTTAGATTATCAACATGGTTTGGATCTGACAGACTTACCGCACGGTGTGATACATGGCGATTTATTCCGTGATAATGTGCTGTTTGACGGTGACCAATTAGGCGGCTTTATTGATTTTTATTATGCTTGTCATGACGTGCTCGCTTATGATGTCGCTATCGCAGTGAACGAGTGGTGCGTGCATGAGGATGGACGGTTTGACCGTGAAAAACGAGATGCCTTTTTAAATGCATATCAAGCAGTGAGGCCATTTGAAGCTACAGAACAACAACAATGGCAGGCCTTATTAAGACGTGCCGCACTGCGTTTTTGGTTGTCACGTTTATATGATTTTCATTTTCCAGTTGCGGGCGAACTCACGCATGCAAAAGATCCGCAACATTTTGAGCATATTCTGCAGCACCGTAAACAAGGTATTTAATGCTTGGCGACAAGCTAACCCATATAATCAGTCATATACACGTTTGAATTTTAGAAAGTAACCAGATGGCTATCTTAGAATCACGCACCAAAACTGGCTTAAGCTGGGTAAAAGAGAGTTTGGATTTGTTTAAATCACAACCTTCTCGCTGGATGCTGCTGGCAATCGCCTATGTGGGCATTTTCATGATGCTGCCTTCGATTCCTGGCTTAGGTATTTTTGCATTGCTTACAGTGTTGATTTGGCCAATTTTTATCGCATTTGCAGTGATGATGTACCGTAATGCCGAGATGGGCAAGCAGGAAACGGTGCAAGCCGTATTATCAAAAATACAGCCTAAATTCACAGTGTTAATGCTGCTAGGTTTGGTATGTTTGGTCTATGCCACCCTGGCTACTTACGTACTGAACTCAGACATACAAGGGTTGATGAGCTTTGCCGATAAAGGTGCAGATATGAGCGAATCTGAATATGAGAAATTCATGTCGCAGTTTGGCCCATTTATGCTCAAACTCTTATTGCTATTGCTGCCTTTGTTTGTGGCTACTTGGTTTGCACCAGTGCTGATTGCCATCAATAATTACACACTGGTTAACGCGATTAAAGCCAGCATTGCTGGTGTGTTGCAATACACCATTGCCATGGGCGCTGCTTGGTTGGTGCTATCTGCGGGTATTATGGGTTTAATGCTGGCTACAGGGTTAGTGATTGGCATTGTCGGCGCACTTGTGCCCGCACTGGCGCAAGCACTCATGCCCATGCTGGTGTTTGGTTGTTTACTGTTGGCGACTGCGCTGATGTTTGCATTTCAGTACGTCAGCTACCGTGATGTGTTTAGAGCGGCGCCTGTAGAAGTTGCATAAACAACCAATCGTACTGTGTTAGATTTTCTCTAGCTTCGCGTATTCCATCATCAAGGTTTTAAGGCCTTCGCGCCCAAAGTTAATCTTAATGGCCAAATCACTGGCATTGCCCTCATAGCTCACCACCACGCCTTCACCAAATTTAGCATGACGCACGCTTTGTCCTATTTTATAGGGATATTGCTGACTAGCAGAGGGTTTGGCTTGGTAGTTACCACCAGTAGCATAGGCCTTGGGTGTTGGTTTGCTATTCAAACGTTTCAATAGCTCGTCAGGAATTTCATCCAAAAAGCGCGAGGGAATGCCATAACGCACTTGCCCATGTAGCATACGGCTTTGTGCATGGCTTAAATACAAACGTTGGCGCGCACGCGTTACCGCTACATACATCAAACGTCGCTCTTCTTCTACGCCATTATTTTCATTTTGGCTTTGCTCGTGTGGGAATAAGCCTTCTTCTACACCGCTAATAAATACGGCTTTAAATTCTAAGCCTTTGGCGGCATGCACGGTCATCAATTGCAATGCTTCGCGGCCCACATCGGCCTGATGTTCACCCGCTTCTAAGCTCGCATGGTTTAAGAATTGCGTGAGTAAATCGGCGTCTTCTTCTACGTTGTTGTGGTTGCCAAAGTCTTGATTGCTAAAGGCTACTGCAGCAGTCACCAACTCTTCTAAGTTGGCAATGCGGTCTTCACCTTCTTTATCTAATTGGTAATGCGCTTTTAAGCCAGACATCGTGGTGGCAAGCTCAGCCAGTTCTGGTAACTTAATACCATAGGCTTGGTTCACCATTTCGCGTATCAATCCGACAAAACCATCGATGCCTTTGCCACCTAATGTGCCATTGCCTACTTTGTTGATGGCCGCCTGCCATAGGCTACAGTTTTGCAGACGTGCGGATTCTTGCAGTTGCTCTAAGCTACGTGCGCCAATGCCACGGGCAGGAAAGTTGATGACACGTAATAACGCAGTGTCGTCATTGGCGTTTGCCACTAAACGCATATAAGCCAGCGCATGTTTGATTTCTGCGCGTTCGAAGAAGCGTAAGCCGCCATACACACGGTAAGGAATATTGGCAGAAAATAAGGTGTGTTCAAGAATGCGTGATTGCGCATTGCTGCGATAGAGCAAGGCCATATCGCCCAAGCTAACGCCCTCATTTTGTAGCATGTTCACTTCATCGACGATAAATTGCGCTTCGTCCGTATCGTTGTAGGCTTCGTACACGCGTACAGGCTCGCCTTTACCAGCGGAAGTCCATAAATTTTTACCCAAACGGTGTTTGTTATGAGAAATAATGGCATTCGCTGCATCCAAGATATTGCTGTGTGAGCGGTAGTTCTCTTCCAATTTCACGATATTTTGCACATGGAAGTCTGTTTCAAAATCACGCATATTGCCGACACGTGCACCACGGAAACCATAAATGGATTGATCGTCATCGCCCACGGCAAAAATACAATTGCTGCTACCCGCAAGAAGTTTTAGCCATAGATATTGCAAGCGATTGGTATCCTGAAACTCATCTACCAAAATGTAATGAAAGCGGCTTTGGTAGTGTTGCCGAATATGCGCATCACGCTCTAGCAGTTCGTAGCAACGCAATAGCAACTCGGCAAAATCGGCTACGCCTTCACGATTACACTGTTTATCGTACTCTTCGTAAATTTCACGTAATTTTTGTGAGTGTGCATCGTAGGCATCTACAGCATGCGCGCGCAAACCTTCTTCTTTACAACTATTGATATAGCCTTGTACTTGCTTGGGTGGGTATTTCTCATCATCCACATTCATCAGCTTCATTAAACGCTTGATGCTGGAAAGTTGATCAGAAGTATCTAAAATTTGAAAGGTGCTGGGTAACCCTGCTTCGCGATAATGCGCACGTAATAGCCTGTTACATAGCCCATGAAACGTGCCTGCCCACATGCCGCGCGTGTTGATTGGCAACATGGCAGTCAGTCGCGTGAGCATTTCTTTGGCGGCTTTATTGGTAAACGTCACCGCCATTAAACCCATGGGTGAAACTTGCCCAGTTTGAATCAACCATGCGATACGTGTGGTGAGTACGCGGGTTTTCCCGCTACCAGCACCTGCTAAAATCAATGCAGATTGTTGGGGCAGGGTCACGGCTTCTAGTTGTTTATTATTCAGGCCAGATAAGATTGAGTCGGTATCCATGGCTGTATTATCGCATGGCTTCCATGTTATCCGCAGTGCAAGCGGATGATTTGAAAATTGAATTTAAGATAAAACAAAAATTGGAGTAAAAAAGTTGGAACTAAGGCCAAACAGCCTTAGTCATAGAATGCATGATGGGTAAGTTGACGCTTACCATCTTTCCGCTTCTTTCCTCCCTGAGCGGAAGCCTTAGACGATGAGGCAGTTAGCCCCGATTTATTCCCCTTAATCGGGGCTTTTTTTGTCTATTGAATTGTTGTTTCAATAATTTAACAAAGTGTAAACAAGTTGTTACTAGATGACAAGCGCTTTGTTTGGTCGATGAGAACGACGTCTTGCATTGTTAAAGTTGCCAACGAATCGGTGTCTTTCCATGTTTAATAAGGTATTGATTAATTGTAGAAAATTGATGATTTCCAAAAAATCCGCGATGCGCTGATAACGGTGACGGATGCACAGACCTTAGTACTAAATGCTTCTTATCATCAATAAACGCACCTTTTTTCTGTGCGTAGCTACCCCATAATACAAACACTAAACCTTCGCGATGTTGATTGAGCGCAGCTATCGCTGCATCAGTAAATTGCTCCCAGCCTTTGTTTTGATGCGAACCTGCTTGGGCTTGCTCCACAGTCAGTGTAGCGTTGAGCAGCAGCACACCTTGATCCGCCCAAGGAGTTAGGTTTCCATTTCGGCTCATTGGTATATTTAAATCAGCGGAAATTTCTTTATAGATATTTTGTAGTGATGGCGGTAAATCTACGCCTTGTGGCACAGAAAAACTCAAACCATGTGCTTGGTTAGGTCCATGGTAAGGGTCTTGCCCAATAATCACCACGCGCACCTGGTCAAACGGGGTGTGGTTGAACGCATTAAAAATGAGTGGGCTAGGGGGGTAAATCACTTTACCAGCTGTTTTTTCTTGCTTTAAAAAGTCACGCAAGGCTTGCATATACGGCTTTTCAAATTCATCGCCAATCACGGCTTGCCAAGATGAATGAAGTTGACCTAGTTTTGTCTCAGGCATGATGTTTAGTAATGGATAAGGTTACATGGATTATAGAATGCTATGCACAAAATTGAGGTAAGCGTAAACAAAAAACCTCTGCAAGCAGAGGTTTTGAGGAATAAGGCAATAGTATGCCTTACTCAATCGCTAATAACTCTACTTCAAAAATCAATGTGGCATCTGGCCCAATGACTTGGCCACTGCCGTTTGCGCCATAGGCTAAATTGGATGGAATGGTCAGCTCAAATTTACTGCCTACATTCATCAGTTGCAAACCTTCTACCCAACCTGCAATCACGCCTGTAACGGGGAACACAATCGGCTCACCGCGCTGATATGAGCTATCAAACACCGTGCCGTCAATTAAAGTGCCATGGTAATGGACTTTGACACGGTCGCTGGTGGTTGGCTTAGCGCCATTGCCTGCCACCAATTGTTTGTACTGCAAACCGCTTGCAGTGGTAGTCACAGCTTCTTTTTGTGCATTTTCTGCCAGATAAGCCTCGCCCGCGGCTTTGTTTTTAGCATGTGCAGCACGCTGTTTCTCTTGGCTTTCTTTCTGAATTTGCTCAATCGTGCTTTGTTTTTCAGCGGCAGACAATCGCGAAGGCTGACCATTGGCAACATCCACCACCGCTAAAATTAAGGCGTTTGTATCAAGTTCTAAGCCATCGTTTTTAAGTTGGGTTGCCATGTTTTCGCCGACGATATAGCTTAAGCGTTCGGTGAGGGTATTTAATGCTGCGGTCATTGTGTTTTCTTTCGATATTTTAATGGGGTGATTTAAGCGCATATGCTCATCAATTCAGGACAGTATTATGATGGATAACGCTGGATAAAACAAAAAATGAAATTTTGGTGATAGTTGTGAACATTGGATACTTTGCAACTCGTAGGTCACAAGTGACCCACCCTACAAGTCTAAGCATCGTTTGATTTAATCTTCATACGGCGCAGTGCACAAAGCGCTACTGACGCCCTACTAGGTGCGGGCTACGATAGCTTTAAAAAGTCACGCAAGGCTTGCATATATGGCTTTTCAAACTCATCGCCAATCACGGCTTGCCATGAGGGATGAAGTTGACCAGTTTTTTGTTCTGTCGTCGGCATGATTTAAACATTGAAGGATAAAACATGCATTTTAACGCTTCAAAAGGCAAATTTTTAATTGCCGATAACCCCACATGCAATACGAGCACCGCCGCCGCCAAGTGGTGCTGGGTGATCTGCGTGGTTATCCCCTCCAGCATGAATCATCAATGAGCGGTTTTTGACATCAGACAACTTGAGTCTAGGCGCAAGGACAGGATTGCTAGCGCTTCCATCAGCAGCTACATATAACGGTGGCAGGTCGCCCAAATGCCCATTACCCCAAGGCTCACCATGACGCTTTGTTGCTTGCGGGTCAAGATGTGCACCTGCACTCTGTGCAGGTACTAACTCACCATCTTTTTCTGCTGCTGCACACGAAGGTTTTTCATGAATATGAAAACCATGCAGTCCAGGTGGTATACCTTTGAGAGTTGGATAAAAAGCAAGCCCGTATGGCGTTTCAACAATTCGAACGGAACCTACTTCTGCGCCTAACCCTTGTTTTTCAGCAATATTCAACTTAACAGTTGTCTCGCCAGCGTTTGCTAATGCGCTCATAGTTAATAATGCAAACAATACGAATTTGTTTTTCATAATATTTCCTTGATGATAAAGATTGAAAATGGGCGTTCGTTATTACTAGAACTGGTATTAGCCAGTTCTACTTGAACGGTTTGATGACTCTAATATGCAGGGAATATATTTATGAAAGCACATTGCATGCTTGTATGCTGATTGCTATGTCATTCCTTTACAGGCATTAATAATGCCAGAAAAAGCTGCGTTACCATAGGCTGGATCATAACTAAAACATTCGTTTGTATCTCTTCTACAGCATTCGCTAGTCTACTAATCAACTCGAATTGCTATCATTTCAACCATCTAGAAATAGAGATGGGCTGTTGTAATAAAAAAACCTCGCCGAAGCGAGGTTTTGTTTTTGAATGCTACTTAGGGCATTTCAACTTCAATGTGATGGTGATGCTAGGCGGTGAACCATTTGTGACGCAGGCAGTACATTAAGTACGACTAGGAGCAAATGATGAAACCAACAACGCATCACCGATACAGTGAAGAATGAAATTACATCATACCGCCCATGCCACCCATACCACCCATATCCGGCATCGCTGGACCATCATCTTTTGGCAATTCAGCTACCATACAGTCAGTCGTTAACATTAAGCCAGCAACAGAACCTGCATTTTGCAATGCAGAACGCGTTACTTTCGTTGGGTCAAGAATACCCATTTCAATCATGTCGCCGTATGTTTCGTTAGCTGCGTTGTAACCGTAGTTACCTTTACCCGCTGCAACATTGCTGACAACTACTGATGGCTCAACACCTGCATTTGCAGTGATTTGACGTAATGGCTCTTCAACAGCGCGCAATACGATTTTGATACCAGCTTCTTGGTCAAGGTTGTCACCTTTAACTTTAGAGATTGCGTCACGTGCACGAATCAACGCTACGCCACCGCCAGCTACGATACCTTCTTCAACCGCTGCACGTGTTGCGTGTAATGCATCTTCTACGCGTGCTTTTTTCTCTTTCATTTCGATTTCAGTAGTCGCGCCAACCTTAATCACTGCAACACCGCCAGCTAATTTAGCTACGCGTTCTTGTAGTTTTTCACGGTCGTAGTCGCTAGATGCTTCGTCGATTTGTGTTTTGATTTGTGTGATGCGTGCTTTGATATTGGCTTCTACACCTGCACCGTCAATAATGATGGTATTTTCTTTGCCCACTTCAATGCGCTTAGCTTGACCTAACATTTCTAACGTTACGTTTTCTAGTTTCAAGCCCACTTCTTCAGCAATCACTGTACCGCCAGTTAAGATCGCGATATCTTCTAACATGGCTTTACGGCGGTCACCAAAACCAGGCGCTTTAACGGCCACAGTTTTTAAGATGCCACGGATGTTGTTCACAACTAATGTTGCTAATGCTTCGCCATCTACGTCTTCTGCAATGATTAACAATGGACGACCTGATTTAGCGACTTGTTCTAGTGTCGGTAATAAATCACGGATGTTTGAGACTTTTTTGTCATGTAATAATACAAACGGATTATCTAACAATGCGATTTGACGCTCTTGGTTGTTGATGAAGTAAGGTGATAAGTAGCCACGGTCAAATTGCATACCTTCCACTACGTCTAACTCATTGCTTAAGCCTGAACCATCTTCAACAGTAATCACACCTTCTTTACCTACTTTGTCCATTGCGTCCGCAATGATTTGGCCCACTGAATCATCAGAGTTTGCAGAAATAGAACCTACTTGTGCGATTTCTTTGCTAGTTGTACATGGTTTTGATTGTGCTTTTAAATCAGCTACAGCTGCTTCAACCGCTTTGTCGATACCACGTTTTAAATCCATTGGGTTCATACCAGCAGCCACAGATTTCATGCCTTCACGGATGATGGCTTGTGCTAGTACGGTTGCAGTAGTTGTACCGTCACCTGCGATGTCATTGGTTTTAGAAGCGACTTCTTTCACCATTTGTGCGCCCATGTTTTCGAATTTGTCTTTCAATTCGATTTCTTTAGCCACAGAAACACCATCTTTAGTGATGGTTGGTGCGCCGAATGAGCGCTCTAGTACTACGTTACGGCCTTTAGGGCCTAGCGTTACGCGTACTGCGTTAGCTAAAATATTCACGCCGTTTACCATTTTTTGGCGAACGTCATCGCCGAATCGAACATCTTTTGCTGCCATGTTATTTCTCCTTTAGTTACAAAACATTTCACTCTAAATAAGGGTGTTGCATCAACGCTTAAAAATCCTCATTTACTACTTGTAAACTCCGGTTTTTGCGCCTTGCTGCGCCTACTTATTTATTCGCTCGGATGTTTTGCCTTTGTATTAAAAATTAAAAAATTTGGAAAAGTCACCAATATGACGGGCTGAAATGAGATGAGTGCGAGGCACATAAAACGGCTTTGGCGAAGACAGTACACTAAGTACGGCGAGCCAAAATGGCTTTATGCAACAAAGCAATCGCTCATTGCAAGCCGTCAGATTTATTCAACGATTGCCATGATG
>ENA-UOXP01000048-UOXP01000048.1-mixed-culture-metagenome-genome-assembly--contig:-NODE-48-length-85688-cov-6.027022_pt1 | contig 85688 bp, 88 predicted proteins | sample MGYA00238161_ERZ761639 | MGnify/ENA primary metagenome ERZ761639 (study PRJEB28913, sample SAMN08776760) | mixed culture metagenome | isolation source: Freshwater growth medium | place: USA...
ATTCATACGACTTTTTAATTTATGAAATTGAGTGCATACGCAACATGTCTGATTTAAATCATTTAATTGCTGAAGCGCAGACGGATTTTTCTGCATGCCTAGATTTGCCTGCGTTAGAGAATGCAAAAGCAAAATATCTCGGCAAAACGGGTCTATTAACGGATGCACTAAAAGGGCTTGGTAAATTAACAGCAGAAGAGCGTCCAGCAGCTGGCGCTGCCATTAATGTGGTGAAGCAAGGTGTTGAACAAGCGCTCAACGCACGGCGAGACGCTATACTAGAAGCCGCCCAAGCAAAGCAATTGGCGAGTGAGTCACTGGATGTAACGTTACCTGCACGCACACAATCACAAGGTGGTTTACATCCTGTCACACTTACTTTGCAACGCATTGAACAATTATTTCACTCGATTGGCTTTGATGTAGCTAATGGCCCGGAAATCGAAACTGATTTTTATAATTTTACTGCGCTGAATATTCCAGAAAATCACCCAGCGCGCGCCATGCATGACACGTTCTATGTTGACGAAACCCATGTGTTGCGAACCCACACTTCACCAGTGCAAGTGCACTACATGCAAAACAAGCAGCCTCCGCTCAAGATTATTGCGCCAGGCCGCGTCTACCGCGTTGATTCGGATGCGACGCATTCGCCTATGTTTCATCAGGTAGAGGGTTTATGGGTGGATGAGCATATTAGCTTTGCTAATTTAAAAGGCGTAGTACAGGATTTTCTACAAAAGTTTTTTGAGCGCGATGATTTAACCGTGCGTTTTAGACCATCATTCTTCCCATTCACAGAGCCATCTGCTGAAATGGACATGAGTTGGAATGGTGGTTGGTTGGAAATTGGTGGCTGTGGCATGGTGCACCCAGAAGTGTTTAAGCACGTAAACATCGATAGTGAGCAATATCGTGGCTTTGCTTTTGGCTTAGGGGTAGAGCGTCTAGCTATGCTGCGCTACGGTGTGAACGATTTGCGACACTTTTTTAACAACGATTTGCGCTTTTTGCAGCAATTTATTAAGTAAAGTTTCTTATGCAATTTTCAGAAAATTGGCTACGTAGTTTTGTAAATCCAGAGATGGACACGCAGGCGTTGAGTCATGCCTTAACCATGACCGGTCTAGAGGTGGAAGAGCTCACTCCTGTGGCTCCAGCGTTTGAAAAAATCGTCATTGGTGAAATTGTATCTGCGGTTAAGCATCCAGATGCTGATCGTTTACAAGTGTGCCAAGTGAACGTTGGGCATGAAACATTGCAGATTGTTTGTGGTGCTTCTAACGCACGCGTTGGGTTAAAGGCGCCATGTGCATTGGTAGGCGCGGAATTGCCTGGTATTTCTATTAAACAAGCCAAAGTACGTGGTGTTGAGTCTTTCGGGATGATGTGTTCATCTAAAGAGTTAGGGCTTGCTACAGAAGCTGCTGGTTTGCTTGAACTACCTGCGCATGCATCAGTGGGGCAAGATATACGTACTTTTTTAGATTTAAATGATCATCTGATTACACTTAAGCTAACTCCGAATAGAGCAGATTGTTTAAGCATTTTAGGTGTAGCACGCGATGTTGTAGCGATGACTGGTGCGCCGTTGATGTTACCTGAATTTGCAACTCCAAATTTGGCAACAGACAACACGATGCCTGTGCATGTGCTGGCTACTGAAAGTTGCCCAGCTTACTATGGCCGTGTCATAGAGGGTGTAAATGCACAAACAACATCACCAGATTGGATGGTACGCAGATTAGAGCGTAGTGGTATTCGCAGCATCAGTGCATTGGTAGATATTACCAATTATGTGTTACTGGAGTTGGGCCAACCTATGCATGCGTTTGATCTTGATAAGCTGCAGAAACGTATAGAAGTAAGGTTTGCCCAAAAGGATGAGCAGCTCTCATTACTCAATGGCAACACCATCAAATTGGCGCAAGATGATTTAGTGATTGCAGATGCGACTGGTCCAATTGCTTTGGCTGGCATCATGGGTGGCGAACCCACTTCTGTGTCCGACACAACAACATCCATATTTTTAGAAAGTGCATTTTTTACGCCTGATGTGATTGCTGGTAAGGCCAGACGCATAGGGTTAAGCACGGACTCCTCTTACCGATTTGAACGCGGCGTAGACTTTGGTAATACAAAGCATGCATTAGAGCGTGCAACTCAATTAGTATTATCAATATGTGGTGGCTCTGCAGGCCCCATCACACAATCCCTTGCTAACTTACCAGTACGTAACCAAGTTAAATTGCGCTATAACCGCTTGCAATCTGTACTGGGCATTGAAATTCCCTATGCGACTGTAGGGCAACTACTCACACAACTTGGGTTCACATTTACTGATCAAGATCACGTATTTTTAGTGCAAGCACCAAGCTACCGCTTTGATATTGCGCGTGAAGAAGATTTAATTGAAGAAATTGCACGTTTATATGGCTATGACAAAATTCCAGCCATCACGCCACACGCAAACCTAGCCATGCTGGAATGCGCAGAAAGTATACAAAATTCTGCTGTATTACGTGATGCGTTACAGTCTCAAGGCTATCAAGAAGTCATCACCTATAGCTTTGTTGAAGAAGCATGGGAACGCGATCTCTTAGGCAATCCATTGCCAATTCGCCTAAAAAATCCGATTGCAAGTAACTTAAGTGTGATGCGTAGCGGCTTGTGGGGCGGTTTGTTAGATGTATTAAGCTATAACCTCAACCGTAAGCAAGATCGCGCACTACTGTTTGAGATTGGCAGCAGTTATCATGCTACGGCAAGTGGCTACGAGGAACAGCAAAAGGTTGCTGGATTGTTTTATGGCGATTTTCAGCCTGAACAATGGTCATCAAGTAAGCGTGAAGTAGATTTTTATGATGTAAAAGCGACGGTTGATATGCTTACCCATCATCAAGCTGAGTATCGCGTAGAAAATCACTCAGCATTGCACCCTGGTCAAACAGCGCGCATCTATATCAATGGACAAGCGCAAGGCTGGCTAGGTAAGTTGCATCCTAAATGGCAGCAACACTATAGCCTGGCTAAAAGTACGTTTTTATTTGAACTGAACGTACAAACATTATTGGCTACTTCCGTACCAAGTTATCAAGAGGTCTCCAAATTTTTGGGAGTAAGACGTGATATTGCTGTGATTGTAGATGTGAATATTCAAGTGCAAAGCATGATTCAGGCAGTTAAAAATGCCAATATTCCTTTGTTGCAACACATACAATTGTTCGATGTTTACCAAGGAAAAGGTATCGCAGAAAACAAAAAAAGCCTTGCATTTCTTGTACTTATGCAAGATACTCATAAAACTTTGGTCGACACTGAAGCCGAAGCCGCAATGGCTGAGTTGTTAAAAATACTCGAAAATCAATTTGGTGCCGAGTTACGTAATTAAGTACTGACTGTCCATCAAGAATTAAGTAAAAAGTAGTTAGGGGAGTTGCATGACATTAACTAAAGCAGATTTAGCTGATTTGTTATTTGAGCAAGTTGGGCTCAACAAACGTGAAGCTAAAGACATGGTTGAAGCATTTTTTGAAGAAGTACGTACCGCGTTAGAAGCTGGTGACAGTGTGAAATTATCTGGGTTCGGTAATTTTGAATTACGTAAAAAGTCTGAGCGTCCTGGCCGTAATCCTAAAACAGGTGAAGAAATACCCATTACAGCAAGACGCGTTGTGACATTTCATGCCAGCCAGAAATTGAAAACGAAAGTTGAAGAGCATTACGCCAATCAATAACTTAAAGTGAGCAAATATGGTTGAAGAGTCTCCTAAAGTACAATTACCACCTATTCCTGCCAAACGTTATTTTACGATTGGCGAAGTAAGTGAGTTATGTGGTGTTAAGCCACATGTGCTGCGCTATTGGGAGCAAGAGTTTACCCAACTCAAACCTGTAAAACGGCGTGGCAATCGTCGTTATTACCAACACCACGAAGTACTGTTAATCCGAAAAATCCGCGAGTTACTTTATGAGCAAGGGTTTACCATCAGTGGCGCGCGAAATCGCCTAGATGGCCAAGACACCAATGATAGTTCAGCTGCATCGAACACATCAGTCACTGAGAGTGCAAATTCAAATGTATCGCAGTTGACTGAGTCCGTTGATTTATCCAGTCTGCGTACTCAATTACGTCAAGTGATTCAACTATTACGCGCATAAACAAGAAAATTCTACCCATCGCGGTAAATGTAAGTTCGGCTACAGGCTATTATGATTTATAATGCGTGCACTGTTTGACAGTGAGGATCGGGGCGTAGCGCAGCCTGGTAGCGTACTTGTCTGGGGGACAAGGGGTCGCAGGTTCAAATCCTGCCGTCCCGACCAATAAAATCAATAAGTTATGAAAAATAAAAGCCAGCTAAAAGCTGGTTTTTTTACGCCTTATGCTTTTTGGGGAGTACTACGGGGAGTACTTCTGTTTTGCTTGTGTGCACTCACCAAGCATCAAATGTAATTAGGCGTGTTAATAAATATACATACTCATGCTCGTACCCCGTGGGTGGGGGGTGCAAATTTTCTCGCCAGCTCTATCCAAGACGCAGTTACAAAAATTGGGCTTCACTGGACTTTTTCGGCCGAACAAAAGTTATTTATCTGTATCGGTACTTATCACTATTAATTTAAGTAAGTAAGCTTAAACTAAAAATGAATTTCATTTTCCCACAAAACTACTCCCTTACGTGCTGTAGCAACTTGGTATAAGGTATTTTCATTTTTAAATGAGAAAAGTAGAGGTGGGTATTTATCTAGGTCTGAATTCTCTTCTGGAAGGGCGCAGAGTCCTAGGAATTCTAATGCCTCAGGATTTGTTTTTGTGGCAACTAGGTTCAAAGCTATTAAAAATAAATATTGGTTTGGGTAAAGTGCAGTTTTTTTAGGTATTAACAATGAGTATAACGATTTGAGTTCTTTGAAAATGTGCTGCCACTCCTCAAAAGATTCGCGTATTTTTTTATGAGCTTCTGGAATGGCAAAATAAACACCAATAATTGCAAGGACTATAACTGACCAATCTGCACCTTTACCGATATTTCGCACAGAAACTATGCCTTGAACTGAACCTCTTAAATGAACGTTTATTAAATTTGAATACTTCGTAATAGCAGCTGTCTCGATTTTAACTACTGAGCAATCTTCTATTTCACCAAATTCTAAAACTAGTGTTTCTATATACTCCAAAATTTAAGCCGATCGTTGAAATAAAAGAGGTCAGCCAGACGTTCAGCTTGATTGATGAGATAGGTTTGAGATCATGGAATTGTTTTCTATATGTTTAAAATGCGTAATATCTGAAATTTGTATAGGATCAGTATTTTCTAGGAGATGGTTCCTAATAGCTACTAGGATTTCAGGTGCCGTTTTCCCCTCTCGACTTGTTACCATTGAATTAATATCCTTAATTAGTTGTGAGGGTAAATACAATGATAGCTCCCATAAAAGTTGGTTTAGCTTCTTAGTGTTGCCATTTTCTAAGTGCGTCCACTCAGCTAGAAATTCTGCAATAACAGCAGCTTTTTCTCTCCGTAACTGCTCCGTTTTAAATTTCTCTAAATTTTGATTGTTTTCATAGTCAATTGAGCCTTTTAGTCTGCTTTCCAACCAAATGCGTCCGAGGTATCCAAGTACTGCAACAGAGCATAAAGATGTAAGAATTGAAAATGTGATAATTTCTGTCAAAGTGTTTACCTTTATCTTAACGTTTGAATTAGGTGCGCCATTCGGCTTCCCACTTTAAAATTAATTTTGACTGTTATTGGTCTCGATAACAGTTAGGTTTTTTGCGTGCCCAAGGATCTTCGAAAGTTCAGCTTCACTTAGTCCCTCTGCATGCACGACTATATTATCTTTTGTGGTAATTATTACTTTGCGGCTTCGCTTATTTTTTAAGTAGGCACAAATAACCGCGGCTAAGCTAGGAAATATCGACGCAACTTGCAAAATCTCAACAATTTCAGATGCGGCCATAGGAACGCCGCTTCTAGTTTGGCGGATTTGATATTTCACCGAATACTCGTTCAAAAGCGTTAAGAAAGGTCCGAAGCTGTCTTTGAATAGGTTAAGTTCAAGATATTCCAAGTTCAATCCTTCCTTATATTTATCCACTGTCTAAACCTGTTTACATTCATGATAATACGAAGAAGTCAAAATTAACAGACTGTAAAGATTTAGCTTTCACTTGTGGTCTAACCCTTGGGTGGGGGGCAAAATTTTCGCGCCAGTTCTATCTAAGACGCGGTTACTAAAATTCAGCTCTAATGGACTTATTTAATGGCTGAAGTGAGTCGCCTATTTGAGCGGATTGCAATAATATGAAACGGAAGTGCACTTTGTTGTTCATATAGTGTTTTTACACTCATGATTCCCAAATGCCTAACCCTCAATTAAGTAAAACAGTTAGGTTGCTGGAGATTACATGTATTGAGTTAATAGGTGTTCTCATTGATTTTTCGCGCCATGTAGCGACAAATGCTGCCTACAAGACCTACAATTAATTCTGCTTCTTCAAAGCTGGGAGCTTTCCCTTCCTTGAGATGGCGGCCCGATTCTGAGGAATAGCCCCAAGCTTTTTCAATTGCTTGATCCAAGGGTTTTGGGAATAGACCAGGGTATAGCTTTATTAGCTCGCCAAGTGTGGGTTTGGAGTCACCCGAGATTTCTCGCGCCAAACACTCTATTGCTGCCATGGCATGCTGCACAGCACCTGTTATATCTGGCGTAGGTCTGCGTGACAGATCCAGAATTGCTTCGTGGAGTTCATTTGCTGATGTTGCGTGATTGATTTCAGCGAGCAAGTCGTGCGCACCGTTAATTGTATCTTCAAAACTCTCTGGGCCACGCATTTCAATCTTGCCTTCAAGTAATTGCCAACCAATTCCTCGACCTTTAAAATAACGATTTATTTCTTCTGAGAAATAATCTGCTGCATCAACAGAACCTCGCTGATTTGGAGTAACCATTCCACCTGCGGAAAACGTAGCGTAAATCTCTTCTATAATGTCATATACTAGGAACCAATCGCAGTCGCGCATGTGTTCGCGAACTTCGTTATCAATGTTTGGAAATTCAGACCAATTACTCTGGTCTGGAGAGACGCGTAGCACGCGACATAAAAGTGATCTAAAGCGGCTTGGCTTTAGGCCAGATTCGTATGCTATCTCGATTACTACAGAACGTAGTTCAGTTGGAGCATCATGGCGAAGAGTAATCTCAGCTTCTAGCTCTGAATGTCCATAACGGCGAGAGAAACGTTCATACATTTGACCGAGCACTCCTATCGTATGAATTAAGCTTTGGCGGTAGACATTCAGCTTAAATAACGACTAGCGCGAGTTGCTGAGTGCAATTGATTTAAGTTCAATAGGCACACTATCTCCAAAGCTCGATGCATATGCATGGCAAACTTCAGTCCACTGCCCATTACGGTAAAAAGCAAGAACCACAGCTTTTAATCCCTGATAAGTTATATTCAATTTTAAATTAAACTCATTTTCAAAATCATACCAATTAACTTCTTGTGATTCGCTGATTTTATTATCAAATGTTTCAAATATATCGTGAGCTAAATCTAAGTCCCTCTCAGCCCAGTCAAACTGAACCACTAGAGACGCCGTAGGATTTTCAACATGATTTAACGACTCTGCTAATAATTTGACATGGAACTCTATTTTTTCAAGTCTTGCAAGAATTGATTCGAATTCATTCATTATGTTTTCCCATCAAGTTTAAATACTTTGGAATTAATTTCAGACAGGGACTCTTGCAGTAAGCATTGAACGTTAAAGGGATCAACCGCTGGATGTGTGTTATTAGCTTGATAACTTCTCAGGCTAGACTGAGCTTCGAGTACTTTTTGTCTTATGGGCATGTTGGTTCCGCTGAGTACATGTGAACTTAATATTTGGTCAAAATGAGGCCAGATTCTCTCTAGGGCTTCGCTAATTTTAAAGCCGCGAGGTATATTGTTTAAATCGCGTGGTAGCTTTCTAATTTCTTCTTGACATCGATAAAGTGATTCGGTGATGCGCATAAGAGACACTTTTTCAACATCAACTTTAATTTGATTGGAATAATTTTTGGCTTTTGTTGCTTGGTATAGGGTGAAAAATGCGCCAAACATTGTAATTATCGCACCTCCAATCGTGATCATGCTATCTGTGGTCAAAATTCCTCCTAAACTTAAACACCGATATGTTATTAACGTGACACACGATTATGTAAAGCAATAATGCAGAATGGTATTAACATGTTGTTTTTCTAATTAAATCTTTAGGTTAGCTATACAGATTTCCATATCATAATTCTTAGCAAGCTAGGACGCAACAAGGAGCTGTTTTTTCGAATCAAAGCCCTGAATACTAATCAACGAAACCATTTAGCCTATTTGAAGTTTATGTATAAATTTCCTGTATTCAAACTCAGAGTCGTAGACTAAAGCTGCTTTATAGTCAATCTCATATTTGAAACCATCAGATGGAAAAATATTCAACCCATTTCTTAGGTAAATGATCTTACCTTCCGTTCGTGCAATGTGCTTCCAATAATCAAAGTGGTATTTCTTCATAAGCCTTATTGGTGGCGCTTGAATATGCAGGTCAAATTTTCGTTGAGTTGTCATAATTAGCCCTTATTGTTGTATGGTAGTAAAATATCTTTGTTAGCAATAAATTACTCTTTAAAGAGTAATAATTATACATAATAAAGGATTTTTGCTATGATTACATGCAAGTTGTCTACGGTTTTGGGTGAGCGAAGAATTAAAGTGGCTGATTTAGCACGTGAAACAGGAATAGCGCGAGCAGTATTAGATCGTTGGTACCATGACCGTGTAAGCAGCTTTGACAGAGACGTATTGAGCAGATTATGTGATTACTTGGTCGTAAGCCCTGCGGACTTATTGAAAGTAGTAGAACAACAAAAATTATTTTGAGGTTTGTGAATGAAAGCCTTTCTGAAAAGACTTATTGATTCGGGTGATACTCATGAAGCTAAAGTGGCTCGAAAGGCAATCAGGGAGGTTTTTGATGATAATCAGCTTATTGAGAAAATAATCAATCCATTCACTTTTGCAGTTATTTCCATAAACTTTTTGATGGTTTTGCTGATCCTTGCGATGTCGCCAAACTTTCATTCCGAAAACTGGATTTTACAACTTTTAATTTTGGTCTTTGGGCCAATTTCGATGTCACTTCTTACTTCTTTAGTCTACCTTTATTTAAATGATTGCGTGTTCATATACTTTGCTGGCTTAAAACGAACGAGTAGCAATCCCGACAGTTTTCCTAAAATGTTATGGAAAGTATTGATTTCATGCTTACTTACATACATTGCTATTTATTTATTCACGTTATTTTAAATGAGCATACTTCAAGAGAAATTTATTCAGTCTATCGTCTATGATGGCGTAAGTGGTAGCGAGGCCGCCAGACGTGCTGGCTATAGCCCAGCTAGTGCGAGGCAAACCGCCTCACAATTACTATCTAATCAAACCATTCAAAAAAGTATAAGAAATGAACAATACAAGTTGCTGGGTGGGACCTTAGTTAGCAAGGCATTACGAACTTTAGAGAAAATTATAGATGACGAGACGGCACCCTTTGGCAGCCGCGTTGAAGCTTGTAAAACTATTCTTGATCGAGCGCGGGATTGATAGCACCTAAATCAATGATAAGTGAACTTAATTCCAAGCCTGTTGAGTCCATGTCTAGAAGTGAATTAGAAGATTTTTTGCGAAATGCCGAAGAGTATTTGTATTCTAAAAAAATAACAAATTCTGTGACTGAATGACAATCTGCTAACTGTTAAAGCCTCATTCAACGTGGCGCACAAGGAACATGTTTATGAGTGAGTCATCAATAAATAATGACAGATCAATTGCTGATTTGTACATGCACTTTAAACAACAGCAAAATTTTGATGATTTATCTGAGGAAGAACTTTGTATCCAAATTGCAATTCATCAAGTAAAAGCTGATTTTCACTATCATGAGATAAAGCGAATAAAGGACGCCTTAACTTCACGTAAGTCCAAACAGAATATTGGCCGCCCCAAAAAATGGGATGATAATTTTTTATCTGATTTCGACAAGCTAGTTCAACAGGTGATGGTAGCCAAAAATATTGATCAACGATCAGCTATTACACACATATATGTAAAAGTTTATTGCCTAAGTAAATACCCTAATCACTCATCTAATGAAATTGAGGATCTAATATATGAAGGTGAGTGTGATATGAAATTAATGATTGATTCTGGAACAGAGGAAGAGTTTAGTAGACTGTCAAATTCTGAGGTTTTTGAATTGTCTGAGCTTAAGCAATGGAGTGGCTGGATACATACTATTGAAAATCAGCTTGGTGCATATCGAAATAGAGTAAAGCAGAATAAAAAAGATTAAAGCCAATCCCGAAAACTCGCATTTTTTCACAACATAATTACCGGGATTTAGAGTAGTTTAGACCTGTCTAGAATGAACTCCATCGAACTGCATTGTGCGGTTCTAAACTATGATGGAGATTTTAAATGAAAGACCGCCTATTAAAGTTGCGCGAAGTACAAGATGCAACATCTGTAAAAAAATCAACGATTTATCACCTAATGTCACTCGGTGAATTTCCAAAAAACATAAAAGTTGGTTCGCGCTCAGTCGCTTGGCGAGAGAGTGAAATCCAACAATGGATAGCTGACCGCCCAACTAACCAAATCTAACAGACCTCTAGTCGTTTAAATTAAATTTAGGGAGTTAGCTATGATTGCAAGTTTAGTGAGTGGGGTATTAATTGGGTCAGTGAAAAGGAAAATCGCTAAGGGTGATTATCCATATCTGTCTTTTTCAATAAAAACTAAAGATTATGAGGCAGGTAGTCACATAATTTTTATGACATGTTTTGATGAAACGTTATTTGAAGAGATATTGAGTTGGAACAATAAAGAACGAGTCTCGGTGGCATGTGAAATAACCATAAAGCAATCAGATCATCTGGATTTAAATGGTAATTCACAAATTTCACACATGGGCATTGTGTATGGTGTTTTGTCGGTTTATCACGTTAAACGCAAGCGGAATGCTGTTTAGATCATGGGGAAAGACCGTATTGAGAGTGACCGAAAACCTAAGTTTTATAAAATGCAGGGACCCAGAATATGGATTCCATTGGATGTGCTTCAGGGTGCTGCATATGCTAACCTAAAGCCTACCGCAAAGGCGTTATTGTTAGATCTAGCTGGACAGCTGAGAGGAAGTGCAAAAGGAGGTATAACAAATAATGGTGATTTAACTACGGCATTAAAAGTGTTGAGTACTACAGGCTGGAAAAGTGATAAGACAATAAGGTCAGCAGCAAGAGAGTTGGAGCGAAATAAATTGATTGTCAAAACGAGGCAGGGGCATTTACCTAACAAGGCAAACCTGTATGCGGTTACATGGGTTCCATTAAACCCTGACGAAAAACTAGATATAGCCTCTAAAGGTTTTCCACTTAACGGATATAAATTACTTGATAGGCCGCCCGAATTAAAAAAAATTAATGGGTAAAATTTACTGCTACGGGTTGCTTATAACAGTAATATTTACCCTAATAGACACATATGGTAGTCCAGATTACGGTAATTATTACTGCTATAGGCTTTTTTTGGGGGACTTGCCAACGGTAAATTCTACGTACCTTCTATAGTAGCCATATACTATGAGCTTAAGTTAGCTACTAATCAGTTTACTCATGCAGCTTTTTCTTTTGCCTCGCGTGCTTCTTAACAGTTGTGCCTGAGCTTCTTTGATAGCGTTTTCCTGCAATAGAAAACGAGATTTGCCAAATTCCACTTTGTGGGTCTTGTCTGAGTGCCATGATGTGTTTGCCCTTTCGTCACCGCTGGTTTTTGTATCGCCAACAATCCATTGAAGGATTGCTTGCTTGTTAAATCGCCATTCCTTGCCAACCTTTCGCGCTGGTATTACTTCTTGTTTTGCTAAACGCCTAACAGTCACGGGGTGTATTTTCATGAACTTTGCAACTTGTTCAGAGTTGAGTATCTCGTCTGTAATTTCTGCTTTAAATTCCATATAGGCTCCAAATGTTAAAGTTGGTTTAGTTGCCAATAACCAATTTGCCATTTGATACCTGATTAAGTTCGTGCAGGAATGACACACAGTCTGAAGACGTCAAGGTGATATCTTCTTTAATTTGACGGCCTAACCAGTCAATGTAAGAGTCACAAGCTGCAAATATATATTCAATGTCATCATTTGGAAGTTGCAGATTCAGTTCACGTTCTATCTTCTCCGCTTCAAAAAAAGCCCTCTGACGCAAAAAAAGTAATTGAGCAAGGTTGTCGCTCAGCTCTTTTGAGAAAATCACTCCTGAGACCTGTTCTGTTGCTATATTCATGCTTGTTCCTAATTGTTGTAGATAAAGTTATGCGTGTTTGAGAGTGATGACATTATTTGCATTGTCGCTGGTGATTAATTCCAATCGTTCACCCAGTAATCGCCATGCCTCTTTTTGTTCAGGGACAAGTGTTTGATGTTGGTAAGTACGCACGATTTTGTTTTGCTCAATATGATTGAGGCATTTCTCAATCACATCTGGCCTAACATTTAGACCGCCCATGGTAGTTGCTGCCGTTCTGCGTAAGTCGTGAGGTGTCCATTTTCCACCTTCTAAAATTAATGCTTCTGTTTGTTTGCTGCGACCACTCATAGGCTTACGTTCTTGAAGTGCCATTTGTCTATCCCCGACTTGTTTTGCCAGCGTTTTGGGACACACGTGGTTTGTGTCTTTTCTGTTAGGAAATATCCATTTTTCAGAAAGTTGGATATTTGACAGTTGTTGAAATTGATTTTGAGCGAATTTAGACAAGTAAACAGTATGTGCTTTACCATTTTTTGAGTTTTCAGCGGGTATCGTCCATATTCCACTATATAAATTCAGGTGTCTCCATTCACTTTGCATTAATTCACCAACTCGGCAACCAGTTGATAGCATCAGCCATACAGCAGCTTTTGAATGAGGTGAAAGGCCAGACTGTTGAATTTGACTGTTTAACTGTTTTATTTCAGCTTCACTCAAAACGCGGTCCCGAACTATGTCACGACCGCCTATTTTCGCTTTACGAAGACTAGCAGTTGGGTCATATTCAATAATCGATTGGTCTACTGCAAAGCGGAACATCTGACGCATTAGGCTCAACATCAGTTTTGCCATGCGTGTGACGCCTCTTGTCTGTAATTCATTGATGATTTCTACTATATGCGATTTGTGAATAGCTATGACATGCAAGTGACCTATCGCTGGCAACACATCCTTTTCAAACATACGTTTAATTTCTTTAGTGTCTTTGCGGTCTAAAAGCCCTAGTCTGAGCCATCTATCAAACAGTTGATTAACAGTCTGTTTGCTAATTTCTGCTTGCCTTTCTCTCTCAAGTCGTAATGTTTCAGCTTCTGCTTTTAATTTTGCATCAAATTCATCTGCTTCAAGCTTATGTTTTGGTGAGGTTTTCACAGGCAAACCATTTTCACCCTTGATGCCAATATCAAGCCACTCATTAAAACGAGACGCCTGAGCGCGTATTTCAGCCAGACTATTCCCGTTAATTACCATTTTTATGAGCTCACCTTTCCACTGGTAATCAAACCCCCAAGTTTTGTCTGCATCTGGCCTAACTCGCAAATATAGCCTTTTGACATCGTATAAACGATATTCTTTGGATTGTGGCTTTGCATTATCAATTTGCTTTTGTGTCAGCATCAATGTTCCTAGATCAAGTATTGATTTAATTTCTGGGGAGTACTCTGGGGAGTAGTTTATGCTGGATAAAAGTGGACGTCAATAGACTAGTGTGAACTATTTATTAAATTAAGTTGTTGAATGTAAACAGTTTAATTATATTTTAAAAACTGGTGTGGGCTGGCTCGGAATTCATAAAACCCTTCTGGGGGACAAGGGGTAGCAGGTTCAAATCCTGCCGTCCCGACCAATAAAATCAAATTAAGTGATGAAAAATAGAAGCCAGCCAAAAGCTGGTTTTTTCATTTGTAGTGTTCGCCTTGGAAAAGCAAGGTGCACTAGTGCTCTATGTTTACTTAGTTTAGGAACTAGTCATTTAGCTACTTATCATTCAACCACTTAAACTTTTCATAAATGCGTAATCTCGCATATCTACAATATTGATATTTTAATAATCAGAATACTTAATATGGAGTTTTCACTGCCTAACTCCAAAGAAATCAACATGAAAATAAATCAAACAAAAGTATTCTTTTTTTTACTCTTAATCATCACAATAATCTCCATTGGCATTTTTAATAAACGCTTGGCTTCAAATTTTGCGCAGCAGCCTGATGCGCAAAGAGTTGTTGATTTTCCGATAGCAAAAAAAGGTAAGTTACTATTTTCAGATAAAGATGGTAGCGCTTGGATGCTAGATGATACCTACCAATCAAAGAAAAACATTAAGTTTAATGGCAGCACAATACATTTCAAACATTCAGAAGTTACCAAGGATGACTGGGATTACATCTCAATTGATCCAAATAAACAGAATTGGGTGAATTACGCTTGGGAATTTGATATTAAACGCATGACTGAATTTAGAGAGTTTGCATTTAATTTCAGAAATTTAGATTTCGATAACAGATACCGTTACAGGTTTGAAGACAACAAAATTTTCTTCGATAAGAAAGTAGGAGGCCAATGGATTAATAACATTGCTTCTATAGACTATCCATTAGCACTCAATAAATCGTACCACGTAAAAATTGAAGTGATTGATAGCATTATGCGTTGCTATGTTGATGGTGTTTTAAAGTTAGAGAATGTTGATACCGACATTGCAACTGGCACCATCGCAATCATCTTGTGGGAGGATGATGGTAAAACGCCAATTGAAGCGGAAGTCAGTAACAACGTGGTCCATGCGCTTCAATCTAGTCATTCATTTTAAAAATTAAGTTTGCGGCCCATCCTCTTATGATGGTTTGAGTAACTCTCAATATTTAGCATTGACGATGCGAATCAGATTTTTAATTGCATCCGCACGCTAGCAACTAATAGTTAGAATCATCCCTCAACGTTCAGCCATGTTCAAGAATTCACATAAAATTACATCGTAGTGCCAAGCTATACTGTATAGAATGAAAAAGACATTTTTTGATACCTTTGTAACAATCATTTATTTGCACTGTCTATGTGTAATCAATTAGAAATACTTGTAAAATTTCAGTCTATCTTCGCTAGGTTTTAAGCTTAACAACTGTTCAAAATTATGCATAAAATGTTGTAGTCTGCACTTTAGCCCATCAAATTAATTAAGGTATTCATGTTTAATGTAGTTGGTATTGCTCTAAAGCGACCCTACACGTTTGTGGTCATGGCGTTGTTAATATTGATTGCAGGCATCCTGTCTGCGATCAGAAGCCCAGTCGATATTTTCCCTGAGATTCGTATTCCAGTTGTTGCAGTTGCATGGCAGTTTGCAGGGCTATCGCCTGATGAAATGGCCGGGCGAATTACCACGCTCTATCAACGAAGCCTTACCACGACAGTCAATAACATTGAACACATTGAAGCTAACTCCTATACAGGGTTTGGTATTGTCAAAATTTTCTTTCAGCCAGGTGTTGATATTGCCACTGCAAATGCGCAGGTCACGGCTATTTCGCAAGTCGTGACGCGACAAATGCCAGCAGGCACTACGCCACCACTGATCATGAATTACAATGCGTCTACGGTCCCCATACTGCAAATTGCCTTGTCTGGGAAAGGTCTCACCGAGCAGAATCTGGCCGACCTTGGTTTGAATGCCGTTCGTATTCGTTTAGTGACGGTGCCTGGGGCAGGGGTGCCATTCCCTTTTGGTGGTAAAAGTCGTCAAATTCAAATTGACCTTGATCCAGCAGCTATTCAAGCCAGAGGTTTATCAGCGCAAGATATATCGAGTGCATTGGCAGCACATAATTTGATACTGCCCGTGGGTACACAGAAAATAGGTAGCATTGAATATACACTTAACCTCAATAATTCAGCCACTGCGATAGAAGATTTGGCTAATTTGCCAGTCAAGGTGGTGGATGGTGCTACTGTCTATATTCGCGATGTGGCACAAGTGCGTGATGGAAATCCACCCCAAACAAACATTGTGCATGTAGATGGCGCTCGTTCGGTATTGATGACGATTCTAAAAAACGGCGAGACTTCTACACTTTCAATTGTTTCCGGTATCAAAGACAAATTAAAAGAGATTAAACCTAACTTACCTGAAAATTTAGTGGCAACACCGATCAATGATCAATCGCTATTTGTTCGCGCTGCAATAAAAGGCGTAGTGTTTGAAGGGGTACTTGCGGCGATTTTAACTAGTTTAATGGTGTTGCTGTTTTTGGGGAGTTGGCGCTCATCATTGATTATTGCCAGCTCCATTCCTTTATCAATACTCGGCGCCATCATTGCCTTATCTGTGGCGGGTGAAACATTGAACATCATGACCTTAGGTGGTTTAGCGCTTGCTGTCGGCATATTGGTAGATGAAGCCACGGTCACCATTGAAAATATCAACTGGCATTTAGAGCAAGGGAAGGAAGTAGAGACCGCAATTTTAGATGGTGCTGCACAAATCGTTACCCCAGCGTTTGTGTCGCTTTTGTGTATATGTATCGTCTTTGTGCCGATGTTTTTCTTAGAAGGTGTCTCTCGATTCTTGTTTGTGCCAATGGCAGAGGCGGTGATATTTGCGATGATATGCTCGTTTATTTTGTCACGTACTTTAGTGCCTACCATGGCGAATTATCTGCTCAAGAAACATGATGTAGAGACTGCCGAACATTCGAATGCGATACAAGCCCGTTCTAAAAACCCTTTGGTGAATTTTCAACGCGGGTTTGAAGTACGTTTTGAGCGCTTGCGGCTTGGTTATAAAGCGATATTAGAGGGCGCGATTACTCAGAGAAGGGTATTTGTCATTGGTTTTTTAGCTTTTATTGTGTTGTCTTTTTTGCTGGTACCGTTTCTTGGTCAAAATTTCTTTCCATCCGTCGATAGTGGTCAGATATTAATGCATGCGCGTACACCGATTGGGACGCGTATTGAAGACACTGCTTTGCGTTTCTCCAACATACAATCCGCGATAAAAACAGTGATTCCATCTGAAGAGATTTTGACTATTGTTGATAATATCGGCATACCTATCAGCAGTATCAATATGACTTATAACAATACTGGGCTGATTGGTGCGCAGGATGGCGACATACAGATTGCGCTGAAAGAGGGACATGCGCCTACGGCCGAGTATGTAAAAAAATTACGTGAAGTATTGCCCAAGCAGTTTCCTGATACTGTATTTTCTTTTCCGCCCGCAGATATTGTCAGTCAAATATTGAATTTTGGATCACCAGCGCCTATTGATTTACAGATTCGTGGCGGTAAGCTCAATGATAACTTTGATTATGCCAATCATTTATTATCCAAAATTCGCTTAATACCCGGTGTGGCAGATGCCAGAATACAGCAATCAAGGTCAAAACCTGAGTTCGATATCAGCATTGATCGAACGCGGTCACAACAGTTAGGCATTAGTACCAGAGACATTACCAATAGTTTAGTGATTAACATGGCTGGTAGCTCTCAGGTATCTCCGACCTTTTGGCTTAACCCTGAAAGTGGCGTTTCTTATCCCATCGTGCTACAAACACCGCAGTATCAAATGGATAGTCTTAATGCTTTGGCAAACTTACCCATGAATAGTCCTGGTGGTAATTCGCAAACCTTAGGCGCACTTGCAACATTTAAGCGCGGTTCAGGCAATGCAGTTGTCAGTCAATATGATATTCAATCCATGGTACAAATTAACGCCACCACACAAGGTCGCGATTTAGGTGCAGTTGCTAAAGAGATACGCAAAATTATTGCTGAAACTGCTGATCAAGTGCCCAAGGGTGCAACGGTCGCACTACTAGGGCAAGTCAAAACGATGGAAAGTGCTTTCTCAGGATTGTTGTTCGGATTACTGGGCGCTATCCTTTTAGTGTACTTGCTTATTGTGGTTAATTTCCAATCCTGGAGTGATCCATTTGTAATCGTGACCGCATTGCCAGCGGCGCTTGCAGGGATTGTGTGGATGCTATTTACCACTTACACACCATTATCTGTGCCAGCCTTAACTGGTGCCATTATGTGTATGGGGGTTGCAACCGCCAATAGCGTATTGGTGGTTAGTTTTGCGCGAGAACGTCTAGAACAATTGGGGGATGCGACAGCTGCTGCGATTGATGCTGGATTTGTGCGGTTCCGCCCAGTGTTAATGACAGCGTTGGCTATGATGATAGGCATGACTCCAATGGCATTGGGGTTAGGTGAAGGTGGTGAGCAAAATGCACCTTTGGGTCGTGCTGTCATAGGTGGTTTGATGTTTGCCACAATCGCCACCTTGTTTTTTGTCCCGGTAGTTTTTAGCATGGTACATAGAGGCTTTCAAAAGCAAACAAAAGCCATTGCAACAGGAGAGTTTCATGCAGTCTAATTATCGTCGTGTGATACGTGTTGGCGCCATAGTATTTGCGTTGATAGCTATCGCCATTGTAGTCATTGGTATTACATCACGTGCGAATCAGTTTGATAATGTAAAAGATTGGACAGCGCAGCAAGCGATACCCACAGTAAGCGTTGGCTTACCCAATGTGACGAGTGAGATGGCGACCATGACGTTGCCAGGTAGGCTTGAAGCTTATGCGCGCGCGCCAATCTATGCGCGAGTAAGTGGGTATCTTAAAAGCTGGAAAGTGGATATCGGGTCTGCCGTCAAAGCGGGCCAGTTGTTGGGCGAAATTGAAACACCTGATCTAGATCAAGAATTACTTCAAGCCAGAGCGGATCTCGCTAGTGCGCAAGCCAACTTGAGTTTGGCAGAAACAACCGCTAACCGTTGGAAAGACATGCTGACAACACAAGCGATTTCTAAGCAGGAAGTGGATGAGCGCGTAGGGGATTTTTTGAGCAAACAAGCCATTGTGAAAGCACATGAGGCCAATGTAAACCGCATCCTTGCCTTGAAAGGGTTTACCAAAATTGTTGCACCGTTTGATGGCTCGGTCACGGCTCGAAATGTAGATACTGGTGCGTACATCAATGCGGGTAATAGTAACGCTGTCCCGCTATTTGAAATTTCTGATACACGTAAATTAAGACTTTATGTGAATGTGCCCCAAAACTATGTTTCTAGTATTAAGGTTGGCACACAGGCAAAATTTACGGTGCCAGAGCATCAAGATAATATGTACAGTGCGGCCATCAATTCTTCTTCAGGTGCGATAAACGTTGCTTCGGGGACTACTTTAGTGCAACTATTGGTGAATAATGCCGCGCAAGAATTATTGCCGGGTGGATTTGCTAGCGTAATTTTAGATTTACCCAATCACTCAGCGTTATTGAGTATTCCTGCTAGCGCATTGATTTTTGACCAAGCAGGTTTACGCGTTGCTACAGTGGGGCAGGACAATAAAGTCATACTCAAAACCATTACCATTGCACGTGATTTAGGTAAAACAATTGAGGTGAATTCTGGTATTGAGGCGACAGAGCGTGTCATAGAAAATCCACCAGACGGTATTTCAGAGGGTGATTTGGTGAATGTAGCCAAGCCACTCTAGATAGCAAAATGGCTTACTAAGCCATGACATGACAAATAGTTACGAAACATCCTTGCTACTAGCCATGTTACTAGCCATAGGTTCGAAGTGAACAATTGATTGGATAAATTCAGCTTGCAGAACACATTACATGTCGCTACATTCAATATCCATAAGGGCTTTACCCATTTTAATGCCCATTTTTCCTTGCATCGCCAGCGCGATTTTCTAAGAAAGCTACACGCAGACATTATATTTTTGCAGGAGGTGCAAGAATTGCATGTGAAGCACACCAAACTGTCTGAAATCACTTCCACCTCTGGGCACCTTGAGTATTTGGCAGACAGTGTTTGGCAAGACTATGCATACGGCAAAAACTCGGTCTATCCAGCAGGGCATCACGGCAACGCTTTGTTATCCAAGTTTCCCATTTCAATTTCTACCAACGAAAATATCTCAGCGCATCGCTTAGAGCGACGCGGTATGTTGCATTGTCAAATCAATATTCCTGGGTGGAATATACCGCTACACGCAGTATGTGTGCATCTTGGCTTGTTGGCGCATTGGCGTCGCCAGCAATTAGAAGAGGTGGCAGACTATGTGGAGGAGTGTGTTCCATCTGACGCACCGTTGATTATTGCGGGGGACTTTAATGATTGGAGCGGGCGAGCTGGGCAAATATTGACCAAGCGCTTGCAGGTGCATGAAGTTTTTGAGCATCATACTGGCAAAGCCGCGCGTAGTTTTCCCGCTTGTTTACCCTTGTTAAGAATGGACCGTATTTATGTGCGCGGCTTTGAGGTAAAACATGTAGAGATTCATTCAGGCGCACATTTTGTGAAAGTGTCTGACCACGCGATTCTTTCGGCACAACTGCTGAGGCAATGATGCAGTTTTTACCTGGCAATCACATTAGCTTGTTACGCAGTGGTGCTGAGTATTTTCCAGCATTAGAAGCTGCCATTGCCAAAGCAGAACAAGAAGTATATCTGCAGACCTATATATTTGAATTGGACGCAACGGGTTATCGCATTGGCAGCGTGTTGATGCAGGCAGCACAACGCGGAGTAGCCGTACATCTGTTATTGGATGGATTTGGCTCGAAACCGCTATCTAAACAATATGTGCGTGAATTGCAGCAAGCTGGGGTGCAGGTCATGTTCTATCGACCCAAAGTGTCACCGTGGACCTTCAAAAAATCGCGCTTGCGGCGTTTGCATCGAAAGGTCGTTGTCGTGGATAGCAAGATTGCATTTGTGGGTGGCATCAATATTATTGATGACAATGATCCGCACTACCAAATCCCACCGCGCGTTGATTATGCGGTACGCGTTGAAGGGACGATTGTGCCCACCATTGTTGAAAGCGTCTATAAACTTTGGCGGCGCTTGGTTTGGTCAAATCTGCATCGCTTGAAACGCCCAGCTAAACCTAAGTTAAAAACACCTAAAGCATCTAACAAAGCAGGCATTCAAGCTGTTTATCTAGAGCGCAATAACGTGTTACATCGGCATGATATTGAGTTGGCTTACTTGGATGCGATATCCAAAGCAACAACAGAGATTATTATTGCTAATGCTTACTTTTTGCCCGGTAAACGATTTAGGCAAGCATTATTGGCTGCGGCCAAGCGAGGTGTGGCTGTTAAGTTATTGTTGCAGGGTAGAAAAGAGTATTTTTTGATGTTTGCCACGCATGCTTACTACCGTGTGTTTTTAGATGCAGGGGTTGAGATATATGAACACCGCAAAAGCTTTATGCACAGCAAGGTAGCAGTAATTGATCGTGAATGGGTAACGGTTGGTTCGTCGAATATAGATCCATTTAGCTTATTGCTCTCGCTAGAAGCCAATGTATTTATTTTGGATAAAGCATTTGCACATGCGTTGAAAAACGAGATCGATCCACAAATAAAAAGTGCATATCGCGTTACTACACGTAAATGGAATAATGACAGCAAATTTAAGCATTTAGCGTCTTGGGTAGCCTATGGTGTAGTGCGGTTTTTTTTGGGTGTGATAGGCTATTCAAAAGAGTAGGTTGGCCGCTGAGCACACACCTTTAGTTGTTTACCTTGCTTAAATCAGTGACCAGTCTTGCAATTTCAGCTTCTTCATCGGCAGGCACGATTAAAATGGGTTTGGAACTCGCCTCACTAATACACCCTGCATGTTGCGCGTTGGCAGTTGCGTTTAGACTAAAACCAAGCAGCCTCAATGGTTCACAAATCAATGTGCGTATGAGTGCAGAATGCTCGCCAATGCCACCCGTAAATACCAACCCATCAATTTTTCCAGATTTGGCAGCATAACTACCAATCGTTGCACGCACCTGCCGTGCAAAATAGTCCACCGCAAATTGAGCTGCTTTGCTGTGACTGTTGGTCAGCACTGACATGTCACTACTTTCACTGCCTGAAAGCGCTAACAAGCCCATCTTTTGATACACCAGCTGGGTAAGCTCAGCCGGATTACATTGTTCAGCCAGCTTCAACATCACACCAGGGTCAATATCGCCACTGCGTGTGCCCATGGGAATGCCACCCGCAGGACTGTAGCCCATGCTGGTATCTACAGACAATAAATTTTCGAGTAGACAAAGGCTTGCGCCATTACCTAGGTGAGCAACCACAATATTGCCTTTAGCGGTATCCCCTAATAGTGCGGGTAACTGGCGCGCGATATAGGCGTAATTAATGCCGTGAAAGCCGTATCGACGGAGTTGAAATGTTTGTGGAATCGGCAAACGATAGGCGAGCTCTGGTAACGTACGATGAAATGCAGTATCAAAACATGCAATTTGTGGGCAGTTAAATTGTTTTCTGCATAAATCGATGCCCAATAAATTGCTGGGCATATGTAATGGAGCAAGGGGAATAATGTTGTCTAACCGCTCCAGTTCAGTTGTGTCAATGATGCGCGCGGCATCTGTTGCATCTCCACCATGCACAAGACGGTGCCCAACAAAAGCGGGTTGTGCGTCACCTACATCCAGTAGCAATTGTGCAAAAGCCTGTGCATGCGTCGGGAATTGATCTTGGCCAATCTGTTCGTATCTAAAGTTTAAACGTTTGCCATCACCCAGAAACAGGCTAGCTTTTAGGCTGGAGGAGCCACTGTTGATGGTGAGTATGTTCATCAATTGATGTGCTGTTTAATCACGATATTAGATACGCCAGATTAGTAAGGCCATGTCCAATTATCTTCTTCCGGCATGTCCACACCATGTTCATACGCATAATTACGGCATTCAATTTGTCGGTTGCGTAGCGTTTCTTGTACATGACCACCAATGGCTTGCAAGCTTGGAATGCGGTTAATCGCATCAATGGCCAAACTAAAGCGGTCAATTTCATTTTGAATGGCTAGCTCTAATGGTGTATTGATGCTGCCTTTTTCTTTGTAACCACGCACGTGTAAATTGTCATGATTAGTACGGCGGTACGCTAAGCGGTGAATTAAATATGGATAGCCATGAAAATTGAAAATGATGGGTTTGTTAGTGGTAAATAAACTATCAAAATCACGGTCGGAAAGCCCATGTGGATGTTCATTTTTTGGGGTGAGCTTATAAAGATCCACTACATTAATAAAACGGATTTTAAGGTCAGGAAAGTGCTCGCGGAGTATCGCCGTTGCTGCTAACGCTTCTTTGGTAGGAATATCCCCTGCGCAAGCCATCACTAGATCAGGTTCATAGCCCGCATCATTGCTGGCCCAATCCCATATGCCCAAGCCTTTGGTGCAATGTTCAATGGCAGCGTCCATATCCAAGTACTGCAGGTGTTTTTGCTTGTCGCACACAATCACATTGATGTAATCAGTGCTCTGCAGGCAATGGTTGGCCACAGATAGCAGGCAATTGACATCAGGCGGTAAATAGATGCGCGTGACCTCGGGACTTTTATTCACCACAATATCTAAAAAGCCAGGGTCTTGATGGGTAAAGCCATTGTGGTCTTGACGCCAAACGGTGGAGGTAATCAATAAATTAAGCGAAGATATTGGCGCGCGCCAAGGTACCGCCTTAGACATGGCAAGCCATTTTGCGTGTTGATTAAACATCGAATCAATCACATGCACAAACGATTCATACGTGGAGAAAAATCCATGACGACCCGTAAGTAAATAGCCTTCCAGCCAGCCTTCAACGGTATGCTCAGACAACATCTCCATTACTCTGCCATCAGGTGATAATTCGCCACCATCTGCATCTTCGGGTAAATAATCGGCTAACCAAGTTTTTTTGCTGACTTCATAAATATCATCCAGCTTATTGGAGCTGTTTTCATCAGGCCCAAACACCCGAAAATTATGCATATTCTGGCGCATCACATCACGCAGGAATTTACCTAATGGCTTGGTGTTGGGCGATGTGACTTTTGCAGGTGCGGCCAACGCTAATGCGTAATCCTTGTAATCTGGCATGCGCAAGGCCTTGCGCAACAAACCGCCATTGGCGTGGGGGTTAGCGCTCATGCGACGATTGCCTTTTGGAACCAGCGTTTTGAGCGCTGGCTGCAATTTACCAGTGTCATCAAACAGTGTTTCTGGTTGGTAACTACGCAGCCATGCCTCCAATTTTTCCAAATGTTCTGGATTGTCTTTGATGTTACTAATCGGCACTTGGTGGGCGCGCCAAAAGCCTTCAACTTTATGACCATCTACTTCTTTTGGCCCTGTCCAGCCTTTGGGGCTGCGTAATACAATCATTGGCCAACGTGCGCGATCGGGTTGGTTTTTGTTGCGCGCAGTGTGTTGAATATGCTGAATTTCTTTGACGCAGGCTTCTAATGTTGCAGCCATGGCCTGGTGCATCGTATCAGGGTCGCTACCCTCCACAAAGTAAGGTGTCCAGCCGTACCCTTCAAACAGGCTTTTGAGCTCTTGGTGCGAAATGCGCGCAAGTATGGCTGGGTTGTTAATTTTATAGCCGTTGAGATGTAAGATAGGTAATACGGCACCATCACGGATAGGGTTTAGAAATTTGTTGGAATGCCAAGAGGTAGCCAGCGGTCCAGTTTCTGATTCGCCATCTCCCACCATCACTGTGACGATTAAATCAGGGTTGTCGAACGCTGCGCCAAAGGCATGCGAGATGCTATAACCCAGTTCACCCCCTTCATGAATGGACCCCGGCATTTCAGGTGTGCAATGGCTACCGATACCACCAGGAAATGAGAATTCTTTAAAAAACTGGCGCAGGCCTTCTTCATCTTCGCCCTTGTTTGGGTAGACTTCGCTGTAAGTACCTTCTAAGTAGGTTGGCCCCAGCACGCCGGGCGCCCCATGGCCAGGACCGGCAAGAAAAATGGCATTCAGATCATACTTGTTGATGAGGCGATTGATGTGCACGTATGCAAAACTCAAGCCTGGGCTGGAGCCCCAATGACCAAGTAAACGTTGTTTGATATGTTCAGCTTTAAGCGGTATTTTGAGCAACGGGTTGCTACGTAAGTAAATCATGCCCGCAGATAAATAATTGCACGCACTCCAGAATTGATGGATGGTTTCTAATTCTTTTTCTGACAATGGTTGAACCGTTAGCTTGGTGTTCATATTTTGATCTCCTTGCAACGATGTTAGCGAATCATCCGTTGTGTTGATTTGTGATAGATCAATTCATCATACGCTTCATTGCAAAACCATCGGCCATTATCGTCAATTCATTTGCAATTGTGGGTTGATTGACTTAGACAGTGAATAAAGCAGGGCCAGTGAACGCGGGTTTGCTGTTTATATAACGTTAGGCAAGATAAATCAGCGTTTGTAATTGTGATTCGTCTAAACTTGTTTTATATTCTAATCAATCATCCATCCATATTAGGAACACCATGCTAGTGAGTTTAGTCAACACTTCGCCATTTTCTGATCAAAAGCCTGGTACTTCTGGGTTGCGCAAAAAAGTAAAAGTATTTCAGCAGGCACATTACTTAGAAAACTTTGTGCAAAGTATCTTTAATACGCTGGATATTCCAAAAGGTGCGGTGCTTACCCTTGGTGGAGATGGTCGCTATTTCAATACTCAGGCTATTCAAATCATCATCAAAATGGCGGCTGCAAATGGGTTTGCCAAAGTGCTGGTGGGGCAGGGCGGTATTCTGTCAACGCCAGCTGCATCGCATATCATTCGAAAATACCAAACCTTGGGGGGCATTATTTTATCTGCCAGCCATAACCCTGGTGGGCCGGATGAAGATTTTGGCATTAAATACAACACGCCTAATGGCGGGCCAGCACCTGAAAAAATCACAGAAGCCATTTTTGCAACCTCGAAACTAATTCAACAGTACAAAACGCAGGGTTTACCAGACATTGATTTAAACACCACCGGGCTGGTGCAGTTTGATGGTTTTGCAGTGGAAGTGATTGACCCAGTGCGAGATTACGCCGATTTGATGGAAAGCATGTTCGACTTCGTTGCCATTCGCCATTTATTCGCTGGTGGTTTTAGTATCAAGTTTGATGGTATGCATGCCGTCACGGGGCCATACGCAAAAGAATTGTTCTTAAACCGTTTAGGTGCGCCTGAAAATAGCCTTATGAATTGCGTGGTTTCAGAAACGTTTGGTGGTGGGCACCCAGACCCTAATCTGACTTATGCAGAAGAGTTGGTGAAGATTGTGTATGGTGCGCAAGCGCCAGATTTTGCCGCCGCCTCTGATGGTGATGGTGACCGTAATATGATTTTGGGCAAAGGTTTCTTTGTGACGCCATCCGATAGCTTAGCCATCATTGCGGCAAACGCGCATTTGATTCCTGCTTATGGCAGTGGTTTGAGCGGCGTGGCGCGTTCTATGCCTACCAGTGGTGCTGTTGATCGCGTGGCTACCAAAATGCAAATCCCATGTTTTGAGACGCCTACAGGGTGGAAGTTTTTTGGTAATTTGATGGATGCCAACAAAGTTACATTGTGTGGTGAAGAGAGCTTTGGTACTGGCTCTAACCACGTACGCGAAAAAGATGGGCTATGGGCCGTATTGTGCTGGTTAAATATTATTGCTGTTAAAAAGCAAAGTGTAGAGGCTATTGTGAAAGCGCATTGGGCTGAATATGGGCGCAATGTGTATTCACGACATGACTACGAAGGTATTCCAACTGAGCAGGCCAATGCCGTGATGGCCCATTTAAAGAGTCAGTTCTCTACTTTGCCCAATCAAGTATTTGGTCGTTATCAAGTTGCGCAATGTGATGATTTTAGTTATGAAGATCCTGTCGATGGTTCTGTCAGCACGGGGCAGGGTATTCGACTCTTGTTCAAATGCGGTTCTAGAATAGTGTTCAGGTTATCTGGGACAGGAACTGAGGGTGCGACAATTCGTATCTACCTAGAAGCTTACGAACCCGATACTGTGCAACATCACTTAGATGCACAAGTAGCCTTAGCTGAGATGATTAAAATTGCAGCGCAAGTATCGTTGCTGGTCGAAAAAACCGGCCGTATTACGCCTACTGTAATTACATAAGCCACATCACTGCTTAATCAACGATGACGATATGATGTGGTATGAATGGCACCGCGACTAACAAAGGAACCAAGATGAAGTACCCGATAAAATGGATGGCGTTATTTGCGCTGGGAGCAGTCACTGCTTGTGGCACGAATCCTGTCACCAAAAAAACAGAGTTCCAATTTGTATCGCAAGCACAGGAGATTTCGATAGGCACGCAAAATTACTCGCCTGCACGCCAATCGCAAGGTGGGGATTACGTCATAGATCCTGAGCTGACCGCTTTTGTACAAACGGTGGGTAAGCGTTTAGCGGCAGTATCGGACCGGCCAGATTTACCTTATGAGTTTGTAGTGCTGAATGACTCTGTACCCAACGCATGGGCAATGCCAGGTGGAAAAATTGCTTTTAATCGGGGTCTGCTTTATGAGTTAAACAGTGAGGCCGAATTGGCGGCAGTGATGGGGCATGAAATTGTGCATGCGGCAGCCAGACATGGCGCAAAAAGTATGGAGCGCGGCATCTTGTTGCAAGGTGCGATGATTGCAGTGGGCATTGGCGCACAAAATACCGATTATGCCAATTTGATTGTGGGTGGCGCGCAACTGGGTGCACAACTAGCCACTAGTAAATACGGGCGCGACGCAGAGTCTGAATCTGATTTTTATGGCATGCAATACATGAAAAAAGCAGGGTATGACCCTAGCGCAGCGGTAACGCTACAAGAAACATTTGTGCGGTTAAGCCAAGGTAAGCAAAGCGATTTTATTACCGGACTTTTTGCCAGTCACCCACCTTCTCAAGAGCGTGTGGATGCTAACAAGAAAACCTTAGCCGAATTGGGTGCTGGTGGTGATATGGGTAAAGATACCTATGCACAAAAAGTGGGTAAGTTAAAAGCGACTAAGCCAGCCTATCAAGCGTATGACGATGCGTTGGTGGCGCTTAAAAAAGGCGATACGGCAACCGCTACTAAGCTCGCCAATCAAGCCATCGCAGGCGAACCAAGAGAAGCTAGATTTCAAGAGTTGCTAGGTGATATTGCCTTGACACAGAAAAAGCCGCAAGAAGCATTAGCTTATTATGACAAAGCGATTAAGATGCAGCCCAACTATTTTAAACCGCATATTCAGAGCGGTATTGCTTTGTTCAATATGGGTAAAAAAGCAGAAGCAGAAGCCTTTCTGACACGCGCAAACGAACTACTGCCCACAGCGCCAGGCCATGCGTTGTTAGGTCAGATTGCAGAGGGACGCGGTCAGACAGATGCAGCATTAAAACACTATCAAGTGGCCTCTGGTTCTAATTCTGATATTGGTAAGGAAGCAAGTGCGCGTGCACTCAAGATTGATTTGCCACGAAATCCAGGCAAATATATTCAATCTGGACCGGTCGCTGATAGCAGAGGCGCGGTGTTTGCCGTGGTGCAAAATGCAACATTAGTACCGATTGGTCGAGTACAAATCCGTGTGATCAAATACGATGCAAGAACAGGTAGACCCGTTGCCCAAAGTCGACCAATGATGATTAATGGTGTAGCACCAGGTAAACGTAATCAGGTGGCCACAGGCGAGATGGTAAAAACACAGCAAGAGCTACAATTATATAAAGTGGTGGTAGACGCCGCAGAGTTAGCGCAATAGGGGTGATAGCTATCCATGAATAAAGGCCAGCATTGCTGGCCTTTATTCATGCTGAAATTGCTGTGTGTCAGCAGAAGTGTTGCGATACGCGTCTACGGCGACGATGCTATTCCACTTGCTTAATGGTCATCTCACCTTTGAATAAACGTACATCCATACGTGCCAAAAAGCTCATGCCGAGTAGCACATCCCCTTCTAATCCCGGCGCAATCATGGCAGAGACGTTATTGGCTTCTACGCCACCAATTTTAACGGAAGATAACCGCACCATATAGCCAACCGAGGTACCGTTAGCTGTGTTGGTGCGCACAGCAGTCAAACTTTTCAGATTAAGACGATCAGCAACCCGTTGGGAAATCGCTACACCAGTTGCGCCAGTGTCTACCAACACATCGACTTTTTCACCGTTGATAATGGCTTCAGCACGGTAATGACCATCCATACCACGTTTTAACACTACCGTAGGCTCATTACCTAATGCTTGCAAGGTGTTCGGACGTTGAATACTTTCAACCAAGTAATAAATCACGCTGGCCAGTGCCACCCATATACAAATAATAATAAGCGTATGTTTGGACACTACATTTCTCTACAATTGGAATGTACTAAAATGGAATGGCCACATGTGGTGCGGCTTCCCATATGATGTCTTTAAATTGCGCTTGAATGCGGTGTAAAGCAGCCTCATTATCGGCTTCAAAGCGCAACACAATGACGGGCGTGGTATTCGATGGGCGCATCAAACCAAAACCGTCTGGATACTCCACACGCAGGCCATCAATCGTAATTACCTCAGTCGCTCCAGCAAAGTGAGCGGTCTTTTGCAAGTTGCGTATCAAAGCATGTGGCTCGCCTTCATTCATATGAATATGTTGCTCTGGTGTGCTGACACTATCAGGTAGGTTATTCAGTATTTCAGATGGATTGGGGAAGCGGCTTAAGATTTCTAATAAGCGTGCGCCTGAATACAAACCGTCATCAAAACCATACCAGCGTTTTTTATCCTGTTTGTGATCGTTAAAGAAAATATGACCGCTCATCTCGCCTGCAAGTGAGGCATCAATTTCTTTGATTTTGGCTTTGACTAAAGAATGCCCAGTTTTCCACATCACCGCTTGCCCACCTTTTTTATTGATCCAAGGGGTCAGGTTACGCGTAGATTTCACATCAAAAATAATGCTGGCATTCGGGTTGTTGGCAAGCACATCCTCGGCAAACAACATCAGTTGGCGATCTGGGTAAATGATTTTGCCATCTTTGGTGACCACACCCAAACGGTCACCATCGCCATCAAACGCAAGGCCAATTTCGGCGCGGCTAGTTTTGAGTGTATTGATTAAGTCAGTTAAATTTTCTGGTACAGATGGGTCTGGATGGTGATTGGGGAAATGGCCATCCACCTCACAAAACAATTCATCCACACTGCAACCGATGGCGTTATAGAGCGTTTTTGCAAATGCACCTGCTACGCCATTGCCGCAGTCCACCGCAATTTTCATGGGGCGGGTGAGGTTAATATCGGCTTGAATGGTTTGAATGTAATCATCGGCAATGCTGTATTTGCGCTCTGAGCCTTCACCGTACGTCAATTGACTGGTTTCAATGCGCTCACGTAAGCCTTGAATGGCGTCGTTTGAGAGCGTTTCGCCAGCAAGCACCATTTTTAAACCGTTGTAATTAGGCGGGTTGTGACTGCCTGTCACCATTACACCGCATTGGGTATTTAAAAAATGTGCAGCAAAGTACACCATGGGTGTAGCGACCATGCCTAAGTTAACTACATCGACACCGGCTTTGCGAATGCCTGCTGAAAGTGCTTCTGCAAGTTCTGGCCCAGATAAACGACCATCGTAGCCAATGCAAATTTCTGACTGACCTCGCTGTTTGGCCTCTGAGCCAAGGGCGTGACCAATGCGTTCTACAATTTCTGGTGTGAGGGTTTTGCCAACAATGCCACGAATGTCATAGGCTTTAAAAATTTCTTTAGGTAAATTGATAGTTGAATGCATAGTAGATCATCACAAAATAAGTAATATGGTGCGCAAGTTGATCGAATCCTAAAAGAATCCAAAACTCATTGCTGTTATCGGGTCGCCAGTCATAGCGTTTGTTTAAATGTAGTTTTGCCCAATCGATGTGGTAGTGCACCACAAAATCAAGTAGTGCATAAAGTAGCGCTTGCTGACCAATAAAAAAAACCAGTACTAGCCAAGTGCCTGCAGCGTGTATTGCAGCATGCGTGATGCCACCTAAATGCAAGTAGATACCCTTATTACGATACATCCATGGCGAAGTTTGCAGCGGAAAATCGCATACAAAATGCTTCACAAAAAGCAGAAAGAGCGCTTCAAGCATGGTTTATGCGGCTTCGTCTATCCACGCGAGTTGTATCGCTTCTAAAATCTTTTCACCACAATGCTCGGGTAGGTCGTTAAACCCATCTAAGGCCAATGTCCAAGCCATTAAATCGGTAAAGCGAACAGTCTTGGGATCGGTATCTGGATATTTGTCGTATAACGCTTCAGCAATACGTTGGCTGTCAGTCCATTTCATGCAATACCCTCGGTTACTTTAATTAAACTAGGGTGATTATAGCCTGCTTGCTATGCTGAGGTAAGTAGCCAAAATGGGCTAGCCAATACATGAGGTGTCAAAAAAATGCCCAACACTGAGTGTTGGGCCTAGGGGGAGCGATTTTGGAGATATGCGCTTGATAATACCTTAGCAAAAGGTATGCCAAGTAATATTTTCATATAAATTCAATGAGTTAGTTAAATTTGGTAGAGACGGCACAGTGTAAATAAAACCAAACTGGTTCAAGTGACCTAAAATGGTGCACGCATGCACAAGAACATTCCGTAGAGGCTAGTGTCTCTGTCATGGACATCATGTTAAAATTACTTCTTTAAATTTTTTAGTTTTACGGATACCTCCTCATGTTCAGTACCTCACGTAATTTAAATATCGCAGACCCATCGTTAGCAAAAATGATTGAGGACGAAGTTGTCCGTCAGTACCAGCATATTGAGCTGATTGCATCTGAGAATTACACCAGCCCAGCTGTGATGGAAGCGCAAGGTTCTCAACTCACTAACAAATATGCAGAAGGTTATCCTGGCAAACGTTTTTACGGTGGATGTGAGTATGTAGACCAAGTAGAACAATTGGCGATAGACCGCTTGAAACAGCTATATGGTGCAGAGTATGCCAATGTACAGCCGCATTCTGGATCTCAGGCCAATCAAGCCGTCTATTTTTCTATTCTCAAACCTGGTGATACGGTGATGGGCATGAACTTGGGCCATGGCGGCCACTTAACACACGGCTCTCCTGCCAACCTTTCAGGCAAACTATTTAATATTGTCGCTTATGGTCTGAATGACAAAGAAGAGATTGATTACGATGAGATGGAACGTATTGCCGTGGAAGCAAAGCCAAAACTATTGATTGGTGGCGCAAGTGCTTATGCGTTGCGTTTTGACTGGGCACGCATGGCAGAGATTGCTAAAAAAGTAGGTGCTTATTTCATGGTGGATATGGCGCACTATTCTGGTTTAATCGCGGCGGGTGTCTATCCCAACCCTGTGCCCCACGCAGATTTCGTGACGTCGACCACACATAAAACCTTACGTGGCCCACGTGGCGGTATTATCTTGGCAAAAGCTGAATACGAAAAAATGTTGAATTCCAATGTATTCCCGAGCTTACAAGGTGGTCCATTGATGCACGTGATTGCTGGTAAAGCGACTGCTTTCCTAGAAGCATTACAGCCAGACTTTAAAGTGTATCAACAACAAGTGTTGAAAAACGCAGACACCATGGCCAACACGTTGGCAGCACGTGGCTTGCGTATTATTTCTGGCCGTACAGAGTCACATGTGTTCTTAGTGGATTTACGTCCTAAATCACTCACAGGTAAAGCAGCAGACGCTTACTTGGGGCAGGCGCACATTACTGTAAATAAGAACGCCATTCCTAACGACCCAGAAAGCCCATTCGTTACTTCGGGTATCCGTATTGGTTCTCCAGCGATTACCACACGAGGATTTAAAGAGGCGGAAGCTGAGCAAGTGGCGCATTTAATTGCTGATGTGTTAGATAACCCAACATCAGAAGCCGTGATTACAGAAACCAAAGCTAAGGTGCATGCACTTACCAGCCGTTTCCCAGTGTACGGATAAAGTCATTTAAAAATGTCTGCGCTTGCTAACCCGTGGTTACGCGGTACTCAAAATCCTCATGTACTTACGTGTACATTCTGGTTTCTGCGTTCCGTGCGCCCACAATTTAGCTGCGCTCGCTATATTTTTAAATCGACTTTATATTTGATATATGTAAAAGAAACATTGATTGGGAGTGCGCATTGAAATGCCCTTTTTGTGGTGATGACGATACGCAAGTCATCGACTCGCGCATCAATGATGAAGGTGACTCTATTCGTCGTCGTCGTCGCTGTAGTGCTTGCGATAAGCGTTTTACGACCTATGAAACGGCTGAATTGCATATGCCGCAAGTCGTTAAGCAAAATGGTACGCGTGAGGAGTTTAATCGCGATAAATTAAGGTTATCTTTTACACGCGCATTGCACAAACGCCCAGTGCCTACTGAATATGTAGATCGGGCGTTAGACCATATCGTGCAAAAAATCTTAAGTTTAGGTGAGCGTGAAATTCCAGCGCGTGATTTAGGTGAGAGTGTCATGCAGGAATTAAAACTCATGGACAAAGTCGCTTACATTCGTTTTGCATCGGTATATCGTAGCTTTTCTGATGTCGATGATTTTCACGATGTGATTCGCGATTTAGATGTGCCACGTAAAAAGAAATAACCAACAGACTGGAATCATATGAAATTTATCAATGCTGCTTCGATTGCGCTCGCTGTGTTCACATTGTTACTCACGATTGTTTTTTTTACTTGGTGGGCGTTTAAAGACCAAGCGGTGTTTGGTAGCGAGCGTTTTGACCAAACGCGTTGGATGCAAAGCGCTGTTAATTTGGAGCAAGATTGCAAACGTGGTGATATGGCCTATGATTTAAAAGAACATATTTTAATCAAAGGTGCGCCACGTGAGGCTGTGATGGCTTTGCTCGGCCGCCCCAGCTTAGAAGACAGCAACGCCATAGAATATGATTTGGGCAAATGCATGCATGTCTATCATGCCTTGCGTATTTTCTTTGATGAAAATGGCCGTTTGATGCACACCAGAATTTCTTCTCATTAGCGTATTTCATCCTATTCAGTCTCGCTGAATAAGGCTTGCTAGCCGATTGCGTATTTTCTTTATTGTGTAATCGCTTCGCCCCCCATTACAATGCAGTATGTTTACTGCTTCTGATCATTTATACATGAGCCGCGCCCTACAGCTTGCTGAGCGCGGACTGTATACCACCAGCCCCAATCCTCGTGTGGGTTGCGTCATTGTGAATCAACAAAAGATTGTAGGTGAGGGCGCGCATTTAAAAGCGGGTGAGCCGCATGCGGAAGTGCATGCATTGCAGCAAGCCGGGGCATTGGCAAAAGGCGCAACTGCTTACGTCACTCTCGAGCCATGTAGCCACCATGGCCGTACGCCACCTTGTGCCGATGCCTTGCTGAAAGCAGGCGTCAAGACAGTGATTGCGGCGATGGTAGACCCTAATCCATTGGTCTCAGGGCAAGGTTTGGCTTATCTGCAATCGCAAGGCATCGCCACGCAAAGCGGTTTAATGCAAACACAAGCGAAGGCGCTTAACCCGGGTTTTGTTACACGTATGGTGCATCAAAAACCTTGGGTACGATGTAAGGTGGCCGCTAGTCTCGATGGTAAAACGGCGATGGAGAATGGTCATAGCCATTGGGTGACTTCTGAAGCAGCTAGGCAAGATGTACAACATTGGCGCGCGCGTAGTTGCGCAATGCTAACTGGCGTGGGCACAGTGTTAGCCGATAATCCACGTTTGACTGTGCGCGATATTCCAAATGCGCGACAACCATTAAGAGTAGTGGTGGATAGCACGTTACGCACCCCAATTGAAGCACACATTCTGCAAGACTCCCCCACTTTAATTGCTTATGCGCAAGACCCTCAGCAACGTGCGCAACAACTCAAGGATTTGGGCGTGATGTTGTTTCATGCACCTAACGCGCAAGGTAAAGTGTGCCTAGCAACACTATTAAGGCACCTTGCCAGCTTGCAGATGAATGAAGTGATGGTCGAGGCAGGCCAATGTTTGAACGGCGCGCTGATGGCGCTTAAATTGATTGACGAGCTGATCATGTATTATGCGCCGAAGCTGATGGGTGGAGCTGCACACAATATGTTCGCTATGCCTAGTTTGCAGCATATGGATCAGGCGATTCAGCTTGATATTCAAGATATCCGACAATTTGGTCCAGATATTAGACTGATCGCACAACCTCAATATCATCATGCATTGCCATATGTTGATTGATACACATTGCCATTTAGATGCTGCAGAGTTTGATGCAGACCGTAGCCTTGAAGTGGAAGCGAGTGTGCAACAAGGCGTGCAGGCCATTGTAGTGCCTGCTGTGTGTGCAAATAACTTTCAAACAGTCATAGATTTGGCCAAACAGTATCCAGAGTGTTGGTATGCGCTAGGCTGGCACCCTATGTATATTGATGCAGCACAGCCAAGCGATATGCATGCCTTGCGCCAATTGATCGACCAGCAACAACAAACAGACCACAAGCTAATAGCAGTGGGGGAGATTGGTCTGGATTATTTTGTGACCAAACAGAACATTGAAACGCAAACTTATTTTTTTACAGAACAATTAAAAATTGCACAAACATTTGATTTGCCAGTGATTTTACATGTCAGACGCGCAGTGGATGACGTGTTGAAGTATTTAAGGCGGTTTTCTGTCCGTGGCGGAATTGCGCATGCCTTTAATGGTAGCCTGCAACAAGCAGAAATATTTGTCAGTATGGGATTTAAACTTGGCTTTGGTGGTGCGATGACGTATACGCGCGCACTTAAAATTCGTGAGTTAGCAAAAAAAATCGGGCTAAATGCCATCGTGTTAGAGACGGATGCCCCTGATATTCCGCCCGAATGGGTTGGTCAACAGGGTAGAAATAGCCCAAAAGAGCTATTAAAAATAGCAGAGGTTTTAGCCGATTTGAGGGGCATGCAAGTTGCGCAAATCATTGAAAATACAAGCAAAAATTCTATCGATATTTTTCCAAAATTAGCCCATTTATACACACCACTTGAAGTGTTACATTAAGTTTCATCAAAAAGTACCAATAAACCAAGGGGATAATATAAGTCATTGATTTTATTGATAAAAAAAATAGATTAAAAAATGAACTTTCAGAAAAAGTCCTTATAAATTGGTAGGTTACGTTTTTAAGACACAGTAATCCACAAAGTTATCCACAGATTTTGTGGATGGAAAAAATCAATATTATTTAATTTTAAAATGCAATATTTTTTTTAGAATATTTTATTTAATTTTGCTTGCATTTTCATCAAAACTTCCATTAATGAAAATATGAATGTAAACCAACAACATTACCGTACTATTTGGGCAGACCCCCAACAACAGTTTGTAGAAATTATTAATCAGACACGTTTACCTTTTGCGTTTGAGGTACTGCGTATTAGCACGCTTGCTGAGATGGTCGTGGCTATTAACACCATGCAAGTTCGTGGGGCGCCTTTGATTGGCGTGTCTGCGGCGTATGGCATTGCCTTAGCCATCAATGAATCTGCTACAGATATTTCTTTAAGTCGTGCAGTCAATGCCTTGCTACAAAGTCGGCCGACGGCAGTGAATCTGGCTTGGGCGGCGGCACGTATGCAACAGCGGCTGCAGACGTTAACTGAGTCAGGACGCAGGCAGGCTGCTTGGGAAGAGGCGGCCAAGATTGCAGAAGAAGATGTGACGCAAAATCAGGCCATTGGGCAATTTGGTTTGCAATGTATACAAGCACTTTACCAACAAAAACCAATCCAAATTTTAACGCATTGCAATGCGGGTTGGCTGGCAACCGTAGATTACGGCACCGCACTTGCGCCCATTTACGCTGCACATGAAGCTGGGTTGTCAGTGCATGTGTGGGTTGATGAAACGCGCCCTAGAAATCAAGGTGCTAGCCTCACAGCTTGGGAGCTGGCGCAACATGGTGTGCCACATACGGTCATTACTGACAATGCAGGCGGACATTTAATGCAGCGTGGGCAAGTGGACATGGTGCTGGTGGGCGCAGATCGTGTCACTGGTCGGGGCGATGTGTGTAACAAAATTGGGACTTACTTAAAAGCTTTGGCCGCACATGACCAACATATTCCGTTCTATGCTGCAGTGCCTAGCCCGACCATCGATTGGCAAATGCATGATGGTGTGTTGGAAATTGAAATTGAGGAACGGCATGAGGATGAGGTAGGGTATATTCAAGGCTTAACTTCGCAAGGGTATATAGAAAAAGTGCGCGTGATGCCTTTAGAAAGCAAAGCACATAATCCTGCGTTTGATGTGACACCCGCTAGGCTGGTGACAGGTATCATCACAGAACAAGGTGTATTTACGCCAGATACATTAGTGAAATTAGCCCCCGCTGTATAAGGCGAACTATGAACGATTCAGATAAACAGTTAAGCGTGCAATTACTGCATATCTCTCAGCAGCTGGCGCTGTCTAGCCTTAATAAAGGCACCTCGGGCAATGTGAGTGTGCGTAGCCCCCATGGTTTTTTGGTGACCCCCTCAGGCGTGCCTGTAGAGGCGTTGTCTGTTGATGGCATGGTACATATGCAATGGGATGGTAATGCAGAGCCCAATAAAAAGCCTTCTAGTGAATGGCGCTTTCATCGCGATATTTTACAGGCACGTGATGATGTTAACGCGGTCGTGCATACACACAGCATGTTTGCCACTACCTTGGCATGTTTGCATCGTGAAATTCCAGCTTTTCACTATATGATTGCGGTAGCTGGTGGGGTGAACATCCGTTGTGCGCCCTATGCGTTATTTGGCTCGCAAGCGTTATCAGATGTTGCACTCATTGCATTGCAAGGACGCAAGGCTTGTTTGCTGGCTAATCACGGCATGATTGCATTGGGCAGAGATTTGGCTGAGGCATTCTCAATGGCAGTAGAGGTGGAGAACTTGGCAGAGCAATATTGGCGTGCACTGCAATTGGGTACACCCTACATATTAAGTGAAGCGGAGATGCGCGCAGTGTTTGCGCAGTTTAAGGGGTATGGTAGTTGGGCATACGAGTCTTAATTAAAATAGGAGCTGTCAAATGAGTCGTTATGCCGCACGTGCGGACTTCTTCGATGCATCTGCGCTAGCTAAAGTATTCAGTAATGAACCATACTCAGATGTCGTTCGTGAATATTTTAGAACTCGCGCCACTAAATTTACAACGCCGTTTTGCTTTTACGAAGCAATGAACGTACTGAAAGGAAAGTGGAAGCACAAAAACCAACTATCAATTGATCAATATCTCGAAGCAGCTTTTCAACTAACTGCATGGTATGGTTCTTCTTCATCTAAAATTAAAGACTTAAATTTCACAGAACCTACCACGTTTGCAGAGGCTAGGGAAATAGCAATCCGAGGTCAGCTTGATTTATCTGATGCCTTCCAAATTCTAAGTGTAAAAAAAGGATATTTCTCGGTTTTGGTTAACGAGTCATCCACAGTTCTTGTGACTGCAGACATAGCGCTTGCTGATGCTGCTAGAGCAGAGGGGCTTAGAGTATGGAACGTCTTATCGGAGTTAGCACCTAAATGAGCCTTAATCTAAATTAATTTGAACTTGGCTAAAAGCTGGTATTAAGAAAATCTCTGACCTGATTAGTCCTCATGCCACTCTCCATCAACTAACTTTTCTAAAGGTCTAAAAAGCTCCTTATAGGCCATTTTTTGGCTATTTGCTATCCAATATCCTAAGTAGAGATAAGGTAAGTGGAGGGTTTTTGTCCATTCACTCAACCAAACAATCGCAAAAGTGCCATAACTGCCCTTGCGGTCTGTTGCATCATAAAACGTATATACCGCTGAAACACCATCTTGCACCACATCCACCACGCTGACTATCTTGACGTTGTCTTGTGCATCCGAAAACTCAATCATCAAACTCTCCACGTTGCTATGGCATAAAAATTGGCGGTATTGCTCCTTATCATCATTGCTTGGGGCAGTTTGCATATTCTCTTCTGCATGTCGGATGCGTTGATATTGCGCATAGAGTGCATAGTGATTTTCTTGGTAGCCAAGCGGCAAAATCCGCACAGATAAATCTTGATGTTGTTTAAAGGCACGCTGCTGGCTACGTGAGGCGTTAAAACGATCTAATACTAAACGCACAGGCGTACAGGCGCGACAATGTTCACAATGCGGTCGATACGCGAATTTGCCACTACGCCTAAACCCTTGCTGTATCAGACCGCTGTAGATTTGGGTGTTGACTAAATATTGTGGCGAGGCAATTAAGCTTTGCGCTAATTGATTAGGTAAATAGCCACATTGGTAAGGGGTGGTGACATAAAACTGCAGTTTTTGTAGCGAGGGCTCGTTAGGTAAGGTCATGGTTTGGTCGTATCAATGCCGATAAGTGCTGCATAAAGTGCTCACGCGGAATCTCGCGTCCTCCAAATGAAGTGAGTAAAGGAGTGCGCATTTGGCAATCAATCAATCCTACTTGTTGCTGTGTTAAATAATCTACCAAATGCACAAAAGCGACTTTTGAAGCATCTGATACCTGATGAAACATGCTTTCTCCATAAAACATACGATTGATTTTAACGCCATAGCAGCCACCCACCAATACGTCATTTTGCCAACTCTCTACAGAGATTGCGTAACCTTGCGCATGTAGTTGGCAGTAGGCTTCTATCATCTCTGGGCTAATCCATGTGCCGGTCTGTTCAGGTCTAGAAGCCAAACTGCACTCGGTCATTACCTCACGAAAAGCGCTGTTGATGCGAATCTCGAACAATTGCTTGTTTATCACTTTTGAGAGTGAGCGCGTGACCTTAAGTTCACTTGGAAACAACACCATGCGCGGATTGGGGCTCCACCACAAAATAGGTTCGCCTTCGCTATACCAGGGAAAAATGCCTTGTTGATATGCTTCAAGTAAGCGCTGAACAGTGAGTTCTCCGCCAATCGCAATCAGCCCATTAGGCTCAGTCAGTGCATATTCCGTAGGTGGAAAGACACTGTCAGCTTGCAATGCAAGCACATATCCAGATGCCAGTTGGTAATACTTTTCAGTCATGTATTGCGTAGCTTAAAAAATAAAGGGTGAGTGAGATTCTACCCATGATATGACTTGGTTGGCGGGCATTGGTTTGGCAATGCGGTGACCTTGCACAAGATGACATCCTAACTGCACTAATTTATTGGCGTGGTCTGCCGATTCTACGCCTTCCGCGATGACATTCCGTTTGAATTCTTTGCACAGCGTAATAATGCTGCTCACCACAGCTAAGTCTTCAGGGTCTGACAACATGCCATTGATAAATGACCGATCAATTTTAATGCTATCTACCGGCAACCTACGCAAGTAGGTAAGCGATGAATAGCCTGCACCAAAATCATCAATGGCAAAAGTGACGCCTAGTTTTTTGCACTGTTGGATAATGCGCGTGACATTGGTAATTTCGCCAATCGCAGCGCTCTCAGTGATTTCAAGGTTCAAATAACGGGGTGGGATATCAGAAAACGTGTTGAGCATTTCAGCCAACTGTTGTTCAAATTTCTTTTCGATTAAATGATGTGCGGCAATGTTCACCGCTAAATAAAGATCTAGCCCAGCGTTACGCCATATTCTGAGTTCTTGCAGTGCGTGATTGATTACCCATTCGCTCAACTCAATGATTTGATGCGTATTTTCTATCAAAGGCAAAAATTCGTTGGGGAGAAGCAAACCCTTATGCGGGTGTTGCCAGCGGATGAGCGCCTCCATGCCTATGACTTGACCAGTCACAACATTGATTTGCGGTTGAAAGTAGAGCTTGAGCTGGTTCGCCTGCAATGCCTCAGAGATATCTTCTTTCAGTTGATGTTTATCGCGTGATAACTGCGCTAACGCTAAATCAAATAAGTGATGTTGTTTGCCGCCATGGGTTTTTGCGTGATACATCGCATGATCGGCATGGCGCAGTAGCGTGTCTGGTGGATTTTTGTCGCTAGGGTAAATGGTATAACCAATACTCGCCGAGATGGAAAATGTGTGCTGGTCGATATGAAAGGGTGCTTCGATCGCAGCCAATACGCGGTCTAACGTTTCTGTGTATTCAACAGTGCTATGCAATCCGCTTAGCAATAATGCAAACTCATCGCCACCTAAACGCGCCACTGTATCTTGTTCACGCAGGGTTTGTTGTAGGCGTTGCGCCAACAATACCAATAACTGATCGCCCACTTCATGCCCAAATTTGTCATTGATAGGCTTGAAATCGTCTAGATCAATATAACAAATAGCGACAATTTCTTTGCTGTTTTCAGCATGTGCGAGTGTTTTTTGTAAGCGATTGGAGAATAAAATGCGGTTTGGTAATTGCGTGAGTGCATCGTGATAAGCCAAGTGCTCGAGTGACTTTTGCTGCTCTTTGGGTTTTGTGACATCAGCAAACAACCCCACATAATGCTGAAACTCTCCAGTTTTACTGTGCACGGGAAATACATCAAGCCATGCAATATATTCTTCTCCATTGCGATGTTGACACAATACCTCACCACGCCACTCACCCTGATGGTCTGTAGATTCAAAGAATTGAGAGAAGAATGCATCAATTTGATAGGCAAAGCCTAATGCTTCTGGGTTTTTGCCGATTGCTTCTTCACGACTAAACCCACTGATCACAGAAAACGCGGGGTTGATTTCAATAATCTGCGCTTTCAAATCGGTAATAAAAATACCGTCATGCGCGTGTTCAAATACACTAGAGGATACACGCAGGCGATCTGCGTTCTCTTGAATTTGCGTGACCATTTCGTGCAAGCGGCTACGCATTTTTAGCATGTTATTGATGAGCGTATCCGGTGGTGCTTGCATCCCATCGTTGGTTAAATCTCCTTGCGTAATACGCTGAACTAGATTGGAGGCAGTTTCAGGGTCTCCACCTAACGGGGTAATGACAAATCGTTTGATCCCATGCATAGCTAACAGCACTAGCACACTGCCAAATAGACCACCCAAGATAAGGATAGGGTATAAATTGCCAATGCTTTTGAGATAAGCCTCATGCATGGGGTATGCAATATACGCATCAAAATCCCAATCTGGGATGCGCTGTTGAATAACTTTCCAACCTATGCGTGATTGATTGAGAATAGCTTGCGCTTTTTCTGGCTGTGTACGCTCAGAAACAAATCGCAATTGCTGATTGTAATCGCGTATTGCAGCAAAACCAGACCCTAAAAATGCCCACTTTTTAATGGCCTGATCCAGTGCAACGACATCCACTTTGTAGCCTACATACCAAGCACCAATCACTTTGCCTTGATGGTCAAACATGGGTTCATAGCCAGAAATATAGGGCTCGCCCAATATATCCACCACACCATAAAATGCCATGCCTTTTGAGAGAAAAGGTATCGCCTTCCCTGATGGATCTAAGCGTGTGCCAATGGCGCGCGCACTATTATTGATTTTTACATTGGTTGCAATACGAATAAAAGCATCGCCATGCTTTACAAAAAGCGTGGCCGTACCATTGCCAATGCTTGTCACACCATCGACCAAACTGCTTTGGCGTGTTTGCGCTTCTTGGCCAAATTTTAAATTGGGGATAGTGTCATCGTCGAGCTGGATAAGCCCATCAATGTTGGGTGCGCCGCGTTTTTCACTGCTTTTCTTGAGCAGCCCCATCGACGTATGCACACGCTCACCCACCAAACTTTTTGCCATGGCGAGCAAGTATGTGAGCTCATTGGTTTCTTGGCGTGCTTGCTGTTCTATCTCACGCATGTTGAGTGTGAACATATATACCGTAGTTGATAGCACAGCAAATAAACCAACCAGCAACAGCGGGAGTAAGAATCGTTGGAAAAAAGCCAATTTTTTCATATAGTTATCTAGGCTATTCAGTTGTGGTATTTTTTATATTATCGGCTGTACTTGGTGCCCAGTGTGCGCATCATTTGTAAAGAAGTATGTTTACAGCATCGTCAATATCATCCATAAAGCCATGCCAGCCATCAAAACATCTTCAATGATGGTCACAGTGCTCATGGGCAAATTAAACACCGCGCCTAGACATGCACAGCGAATTTTTTGATGGTTGGATACCGCAATCAGCACACCCACTGTAGAAAATGTCATCACAACAAACGTGATGCCATTTACCAACAAATTATTGCCCGCCAAGAGATAGCCAATGCCTAATGCCAGTTCTATGAATGGATACACATAGCCATATTCAGGCACACGTTTGGCCAACACATCGTACATGGCATAGCTACTAGCAAAACCGGCTAAATCTAACAGTTTGAAAAATGAAAATGTCAGGAAAAATCCTGCCATAAAATTGGGCATAACACGGTGCAATTCAAAATCACCATACCGCCATTCGATAATCAAGCTGACCAGCGTGATGTACGCAAACACCAATAACAGAGGGCGATAGGTGGTTAACCATGCAGCGCTTTCTTCTTGGGTGTTTGGCTCAGGTGGTAATGCAGTAGCACTTAATGAGTAGTGTCCTATGTTACTAAGCGCCTGATTCATTTGCGCTAAATTGGCGGTTGGATTTGTAAGCTTAGCTTGAGGCGGGTCCAGCGTGACGGTTACATTTGCTGCAAAGGGTTGCAACGCAGTGTTAACCCGGTTGACGCAACCACCACAAGTCATTCCTGTTACGTCATACATAATTGTTTTCATGCACCAATCATAGTACTTCTAGTTTTTAATTACAATCATCAAAAAAAGGTTTTAAATCAATTCATTAGCGCGTAAAATAGTTGCATTATGGAAGTTTACACCGATAGTTTAGCCAAGCCGATTCATACCTACCGCCCGTACTGGGCAAAACGTTTTGGAACCGCCCCTGTTTTACCCATGACCCGCGCTGAGATGGATGCACTCGGCTGGGATAGTTGCGACATCATTTTAGTCTCAGGTGATGCTTATGTAGATCACCCAAGTTTTGGTATTGCTTTGATTGGGCGCTTATTGGAAGCGCAAGGGTTTCGCGTTGGCATCATTGCACAACCAGACTGGCAAAATGCCAGTGCATTCAAGGTGTTAGGTAAGCCTAATTTATATTTTGGCATTACCGCTGGCAATATGGATAGCATGGTCAACCGCTATACGGCAGACCGCAAAATCCGTTCGGATGATGCATATACGCCTGATGCGGCAGCCAATAAGCGTCCTGACCGTGCAGTGTTAGTCTACTCACAACGTTGTCGTGAAGCATATTCTGATGTGCCATTGGTAATAGGTAGTATCGAGGCAAGTTTGCGTCGGATTGCGCATTATGATTATTGGTCAGATAAAGTGCGCCGTTCTATCCTGATGGATTCTAAAGCGGACATTTTGGTATATGGCAATGCTGAGCGTGCCATTATTGAGTTGTCACACCGAATTGCCAAAGGGGAGCACGTCAGTGACATTCAAGATATTCGAGGTACGGCTTTTCTGCGCAAGGCTGTGCCTGAAGGCTGGTCAGAAATTGAAAGTACCAAGCTAGACCGACCTGGTGCAATTGATAAGCCAGTGGACCCATACGAGATGAAAATGGGTAAAGCAGATGCCAGTTGTGCAACTGAGCCTGTGAAACCTTTGATGCCTGAGGGTGTAAATCCAATTCAAATTGTGCGCAAGCCAAAAGCCGACCGCTCTACGCAAGTAGTCCGCTTGCCCGCTTATGAAGAAGTAGCGGCAAATCCTGTGATGTATGCCCATGCATCGCGCGTACTGCATTTGGAGGCAAATCCAGGTAATGCGCGTGCTTTGGTACAAAAGCATGGTGACCGTGAAGTGTGGTTAAATCCGCCGCCCATTCCGCTCACTACCAAAGAGATGGATTACGTCTATGATTTGCCTTACGCGCGTAAGCCACATCCCATCTATAAAAATGCCAAAATACCTGCGTGGGAGATGATTCGCTTTTCTGTGAATATTATGCGCGGTTGTTTTGGGGGGTGTACTTTCTGCTCCATTACTGAACATGAAGGCCGCATTATTCAAAGCCGTAGCGAAGAGTCAATTCTCAAAGAAATTGAAGAAATCCGCGATAAAGTGGATGGTTTTACTGGCATTATTTCAGATTTAGGCGGTCCCACCGCCAATATGTATCGCATCGCATGTAAGTCAGAAACTATAGAAAAGGCTTGTCGTAAATTAAGCTGCGTTTATCCAGGTATTTGCGAAAATCTTAATACAGATCATAGTGCTTTGATACAACTGTATCGCAAAGCGCGCGCCATCAAAGGGGTGAAGAAGATTCTGATTGGATCTGGCTTACGTTACGATTTGGCAGTGAAATCACCAGAATATGTTAAAGAGTTGGTGCAGCATCATGTAGGTGGTTATTTAAAAATTGCGCCAGAACACTCTGAAGAGAATGTGCTGAGCAAAATGATGAAACCTGGCATGGGTGCGTATGATGAATTCAAAGCCATGTTTGAGAAATTCAGTGCAGAGGCAGGCAAGAAGCAATATTTAATCCCGTACTTTATTGCATCCCACCCTGGCACTACTGATGAAGACATGCTGAATTTAGCACTGTGGCTTAAAAAATATGATTTTCGCTTAGATCAAGTACAAAACTTTACCCCCACGCCCATGGCAATGGCCACGGCCATGTATCACAGTGGTAAAAATCCGCTACGTAAAGTCACTGAAGATTCTGAAGATGTGCCAGTGGCTAAAGCGGGTAGTGTGCGTAAGCTACACAAAGCGTTTATCCGCTACCATGACCCAGCTAACTGGCCAATGTTGCGCGAGGCTTTGAAGCGTATGGGACGTGCCGATTTGATCGGTAACAGCAAAAAGCATTTGGTGCCTGCATTTCAACCAGCTGTAATCGGCACCATTCGTCAATCTGATGGCACCAGTTTTAAAGCTAAGCCCTTGCCGAGATCATTCAATGACATGAAAAATGCAGCTAGGCCTTACCAAGCTAAGAGTGCACAACGGCCTAAAGCAGGCGTGAAAGTTGTAGAGTCTGCAAAACCACACAGACAAGCCAGTAAAAAACCAGCCAAACAGAACTAGTGAAATTGGCTGTGGTCTTTCAGAAGCGCATGTGCACATTCAGGAGAGAATATGTCCCGTTTTTCTAGTTCAGCAATCTTGTTTAAAACCGCTATCTATTGGCTTGCAACGTTACTGATGTTGTCACCTTTATGGGTGCAAGCTGCTGATAAAGGGTTGTTCTGGAAAATGGAGTCGCCAACTGGCATCACCAGTTATTTATTTGGCACCATGCACACCGATGACAATCGTGTTGCTGACTTTTCACCACAAGTACTAGAGGCGTTGAATGCTGTGGACACGTTTATGATGGAGGTGTCGCCCAGCCAAGACCCCAAATTACTGATGTTGCCAGAAGGCAATATCGCGACATTGATGACCAACGAAGAGTTTGAGCAAGTGCGGGAGTTGGCGGATTTTCATGTGATGCACTTAGGCGCAGCCATGCAAATGAAACCATGGTTATTGGCTGTGATTTTTGATTTGCCTAAGCCGCAAACGCCATTCGCACAAGACAATTTACTGATGACAAAATCAGAAGACTTATCGAAGGATGTGGTGGGCATTGAGACGCCACAAGAGCATTTTGGGGTAATGGATAGCTTTAGTTTAGAGGAACAAATGGTGATGCTGCGAGCCGTATTAAAGCGCACCCCTGAGCAAAAAGAAAAAGACTTTGAAAAGCTGATCAACGCTTATTTAAAAGGCGATGCAGAGAAAATTTCCAGTTTGGATGAGCAAATTACTGGCGGAATGTTGCCTAAACCAATATGGCAAAAAATGCGCGCAAAATTGTTGGATGAACGTAACGTAGTGATGGCGCAACGCAGTATTGCAAAGGCTAACGAAGGGCCTACCTTTGTTGCAGTGGGCGCCTCACATTTAGCAGGAAAAAATGGCTTGATAGCAGCGTTTAAACAGGCTGGATTTACATTAACACCATTAAAAATGCGCTAAGGTTTGTGTAAGGCAAGAGTTAACTATTCAGACTGAAAAAAACGGGTGTAGATTACCCGTTTTTTTATGCGAAATTTTTAGATTCATCCTCTATGGTTTGAATTGCAGTTTCAAAATCCATGGATTTGTCGTAAAAATACTTTACGCCTAATTGATTGGCTAGGTTTTTAAAGTACCCGTTGGTGTGATTTGTCAGCATGAGCGTTAACGGACGTTTAAACGGATAGTCTGGACTCATGGTATGTTTTACCACCTCAAAACCATTGCCTTGCGCCAACTCTATGTCTGCAATCATGAAATCATATTCTTTAGCATCCAGCAAAGTAATCGCTTCTTGTTTATTGGTTGCGTAGTCATCTATTTTGACATGTGCACAGCCACTGAGCATCTCCATAAGAGAGTCACGTAACAACTGGGAATCTTCGACCAAAAGTACACGCATCATGATTTTTTCTGCAAAAGGTGCCAAATAAAACCATATTGTAATAAAAGTGCCACTACAAATGTATCGGGCTTTGTCCTACATACTTTGCCAGTGCTCACTTTAGGTAACCAAGGCATATTTAATGGCATAGTAAGTTAAGTCGGCATTGGTTTTTAAACTCATTTTTTCTAAAATTCTGGTGCGATAGGTACTGACTGTTTTAATGCTGATATGCAACTCTTCAGCAATTTCTGTTGGCGTTAGCCCACTCGCCAGTTTAAAGAACACTTGAAATTCACGTTCAGATAATTGTTCGTGGAGTTGTTTGTCAGAAGGGTGGCTGAGTTCGTTTGTCATCAACTCGGCCAGTTGTGATGAGATATATTTTTTGCCTTGTGCAATGGTGCGAATAGCACGGATGATTTCATCAGAATCCGCATCTTTAGAAAGGTAACCTTTACATCCGCTACGCATTAGATTGAGTGCGTACTGCTCTTCAGCATAGCCACTTAACACTAGCACAGGTAAATCGGGGGCAATGTGTTTAAGATCGTGTAAGGTGTCTACACCATTCTTGTCTGGCATAGAAATATCCAGCACCACCACATCGTATTTATTTTTGCGTATCAAGTTTAAAGCCTCTACACCGGAAGAGGCTTCATCTGTGACTTCTAAATCGGATTCCAACTCAATCAAGTTGCGTAAACCTTGCAAGACAATTTTATGGTCATCAACAAGTAGGATTTTTTTCATGCGGGTGGTCCGAGTAGTAGAGTAGTGTGTATTAAACCATACGGATTAACGGTTTTCTTCATCTGAAGTATCAGCAGTCCCATCCAGGCCGTGGCGGAACGTTTGCCAATCATTGGAGATTAATTCGGTTGTTTCATTTAACAAGGGTTTTTTCTGCCAAGAGGCTTTTATCGCCAAGTAAATAACAGCGCTGACGCACAGTGGTACTAACATAGCAATCCCTAAAATAAGTTCGCGATTTGGGCTTTGCCAGGCGGTGGCAAATAACCACATTAAGCCTAGCAAGCCACTGAAAATAATCGCGGAAAACATCACTAAAAAACCAATGAAACTATTTACGATGCGCTGTAAATCTTGCATCACATTCAGTTTAATGCGCATTACTCTGCTTTCAGCGTAGTCTGCTGCGTTATCTTTCACCGCTATTAAATCCTGTTTAGCTTCAGAGATACGGTTGCCGATTAAGTAGAAGGTAATCATTTTTAGAATGGATGCAAACATAGTTTATGCTTTCTTATTGTGAAGATTGTTTTGAGCCTAACACATAACCTAACAGTAAGCCCACGCCAGCTACTAGCACCAAAGTGCCCACTGGATTTTCTTTCACAGTATCTGCAGCACGCTGTTTAGTGGTTGCATAGGCATGTGTGACTTCGTCCGTCACCACTGCTTTTAACTCAGCTGCTTTGTCAGTAAGTTGCTCTTTAAATTCATCCACTTTTGATCGTTGTTTGTGCTCATCAAGCAAATTTCTTAAGCTATTGATCAATGATTCAGCCTGATCTTTCGTGGCTTCAGTCTTGTTGACAATTTTTTCTGAAGCTTTTGCAGCGGATGATTTAACCTGATTGGCTACTTTATCCACGGTATTGTTGGCTTCTTGTGCAAGTTGGTCTGCTTCAGAACGGATATTTTCTTTATTTAAATTAAACATAATTGACTCCTAATAAATGTATTGAATTGAATGTGCGTTAAAAAATTAACTTCTAGATTTTAAAAACGAAATAATGGTCAGTATCAAAAATACAAAAAACAGTATTTTTGCAATGCCTGCTGCACTCGCTGCGATACCGCCAAAACCAAACACTGCGGCAATAAGCGCAATGACTAAAAATACAACGGTGTAATGAAGCATGTTGATCTCCTTAATAAGTACGCTTTAAATGATTGCGTACAACGTGTTGCCATATTAACTATAGCCATGTTGATGCATGAGTGGTGAATGTCTGAAACCCATGTAAGAAAGCGCCTACAAGCATTGCATAAATAGGGCGTAGATACATGCGGATGTCACTGAAGCATGTTATTCTGACGAATAGTTTTGTCGAATTTACTGAGCCTGATGCGAAAATTTCTTGAATTACTATTTACCAAGTTTGATCAACTTTTTGATATTTTTGGTGGTCGAAATATCGGGCTATTGGGCGTGTCACTCATCGTGACTATCTTCAGCTTATTTTTTAACGAAAACTGGCTCCATGACGCCACCGAAAAATCGAATCAAATTGCGCAACTTAATCGTATTGTGCAAGAAGTCTCACAATTGCGTGGCCATATCTACAAGGCCGAAAGTGCGCAACGTGGCTATTTACTGACACACTCAAAAGATTATTTGTTGTTTTATGATGTAGGTGTGGAAGACGCAAAAAAAAGCGTTCAAACCATACAGTCTGAGCTTCTAGCAATATCTCCTGCAACAGCTTATAAAAACGAACAGGCTATTCTTGGTAAGCTATCTGCAGATGTTGCGGCTAAAATTTCTGAAATGGACGTCACCTTAGAGTTTGCCACCAACGGCAAAGTGGCCGATGCGAAAAAAGTGGTGAAATTAGACAGTGGTTTAATTCAGATGAATAGCATTAGTTTGAGTACCGAAGAGTTGCAGGCAGCCTTAAGGGGCAAGTTAAAATCAGTGTATCAGGCACGTAACGTCACGCGCACCGTCATCCGCACTTCGATGATTGCAGGCCCAATCATCCTTATTTTTTTAGTGGTGATGGTGATCAAGCAGCTACTAAAAGAGCTCTCTGACAAAGCAGCGTTACAACAGCGCTTATCAGATGAAAATCAACGTCATGAAACACATGCCATTGAGCAAAGCAAATTGCTACGTAGCTTAGCTTTAGATTATCAAGCAGATGTAGAACGCGAACGTTATAAGTTAGCCCGAGAGTTGCATGATGAATTAGGCTCAATCTTAACTGCTTCTAAAATGGATATCTCATGGGTCATTAAATCTATAGGAAAAACACATCCAGAAGTTGCTGAGAAGCTGAAAAAGACCAACACGTATTTAGATCAGGGCATCAACTTTAAACGCCAGGTAGTGCAAGAGTTGCATCCCTCTATGATTTCATCGTTTGGATTCTGGCCTGCGTTACGCTCGTTAATTGATGATGCGGTAGAGCGTAATAAGTGGGAGCTCACCATGACCTTGCCTGATGAGAGCACCCAAATTAACGAAACCATCAGTTTGGTTGCTTACAGAATTGTGCAAGAGACATTGAATAATTGTAATAAGTACGCTAAAGCCACGGCGCTCTCTATTCATATGATTAGTGATGACAAGCATTTGAAAATCGAAATTCAAGACAATGGTGTGGGCTTAGACTTGGATAATTTAGATACCAAAACTCATGGTTTAAGTGGCATGCGGCATCGTGTATTGGCGATTGGTGGGCACTTTGAGGTAGCAAGCAGTATAGGCAATGGCCTATTTACGCGCGCTATCCTACCTTTAGATGTTAAGGCTTCGGATAGTTAAATCCTCAAATGGTTAAACCAGCATGTAGTCATTTTCTGACACAATAATCGGAGAATCTACGACTTACCTAGTTTTTCAATCTCCTTAAGATGGCATTCAACAAAACGTACTTTGTTTTGTACATATTCAATACTTAGGAGAACATAAATGAATAATATCAACACTAAAAAAACAACGATTGCTTTAACAATGTTAGCGGCAGGTGTGTCATTTCATGCCAGTGCATTCGATACCGATCAAGTACAAGATATGCAAAGCGCTTATTCAGAGCAGTTCAATCAGTTGGATGTGAACAAAAATGGGCTGTTGACCATGACTGAAGCTGAAAAGGATAAGTCATTGAATAGCAAATTGTTCGCTAAGGCAGATAAAGACAGCGACGGTACTTTAGACAAAAACGAATATGCTGAAGTCAAAACACAAGTGAGTGAGCAAAAAGTGTCGCAAGTGGTGAGTGACAGTGTGATTACTACTAAGGCCAAAGCGAAACTGTTGGCTGAAGAATCTCTCAAGTCACTGAAAATCAGTGTAGAGACCTACAAAGGTGAGGTGGTCTTAAGTGGTTTCGTGGCAGATGAAACGATGAAAGCCAAGGCAGAGCAAGTGGTGGCTACTGTTGAAGGCGTCAAATCCATCAAAAATGGTTTGGTTGTTAAAAGCTAATACGTTTAAGCACGATATTATTATCAGGCTAGCTCATAAAAACCACACTCAACTTGGGTGTGGTTTTTTAATGGGTATTATCTGTTCACTGGTCATTCTCTAAGGCAAAGTACATCGGTGAAACCACTAGCCTAAAACTATTTTTCGTGCATCAAGGTGTGTCTATCTTCCGTTATGCATCAATTTGGATAATAATCTCGCACCTCATATTGAAATCAATGACTTGATACCTGCTCACACCTCTAAACGATATACATTTGCGAGCTATGGTTTGCTGGCAATATTGATCCTATTTACTTTGCTGACATTTAGACAATACGGTATTAGTAACGATGAGGAAGTACAGCATGAGTATGGGCGCTTGTTGCTAGAGTTCTACGAATCTGGATTTCAAAACCAATCAGCATTTCATTATAAAAACCTTTACCTTTACGGTGGTTTTTTTGATGTGATTGCAGCGCTCATTGAAAAAGCCAATGTGATGTGGCTTTGGGATATGCGCCACTTACTCTCTGCAAGTTTTGGTTTGTTTGGTCTTTTGGCCGTTTACAAAATCGCTTGCACACTAGGCACGTCGCGCACTGGGTTTATCGCACTCGCTTTACTTAGCCTCACGGCTGCATGGACTGGCGCCATGTTTACGCATACTAAAGACATTCCTTTTGCAACTTGCATGACTTGGGCGCTTTACTACACGATTCAAGTTTGCCGTCTTGGCCCTACTATTCCACTGCAGCTGAGTATTAAGCTTGGTATCGCAGTCGGCTGTGCTCTGGGTATGCGTATTGGCGGTGGTTTCGCCGTTGTTTATTTAGTCGTGGCGCTGGTACTCAGCAGTTTCGTCATAGCTAATCAATGGTCAGATAGATCGGCGTATTTACTAAGAGTGAGTGTACATTTATTACCCGCCGCGTTGGTCGCTTTTATTATTATGGCTGTGTTTTGGCCTTGGGGAGTGATGTCACCCAGCCATCCTTCCGAAGCCATTAAAGCATTCTCTCACTTCTCATTCAACATGTTGACCATTGATGATGGCATGGTTACCTCCATAGGCAATGTAACTAGAACCTATTTATTACATTATCTATTGGTTAAGCTACCAGAAGTATTCTTATTAGGTTTGGTGAGCATTACTTGGTTTGTACTAGCGCGTTTGAGCAATATGCGCGCCTATTGGTATTCTAAGCATGCGTTAATATTGAATCCTTTGCTGCTAGCCATCTTGTTTCCATTGGCATTTGTACTCATCACCGAGCCAGCTTTGTATAACGGCGTGAGGCATTTTACATTTATCTTACCCCCACTTGCGGTATTGGCTGCCCTGGGCATTGATTACACCTTGTCAGCTCTGCAAAGCGCAAACATTAAACGCATTGTTTACAGCGTGCTTTGCATCGGATTGTCGATATCTACTCTTGTTCAATGCATACAGCTTCATCCTTACGAATATGTTTTTTATAATCATTTGGCAGGTGAAACGAGAGAAGCGGAGGAGCAATGGGAGAGTGATTATTGGTCCAGCAGCTTGCGCGAGGCATCTAGTATATTAATGGCATTGCCTTTGCGTGCGGAAGACGCGCCCTTTAGTGTTGCTGTATGTGCGGAGTCGTTTCAAGGAAGCGCTTACTTGGATGATCGGTTTATGGTGGTTAAAGACTGGCAGTCAGCTGATTTCTACATGTCATCTACCAATATGAATTGCGATCAAGTCTTGCAGGGTGAGGTCATAGGTGAAGTAATCCGGCGCGATACCGTATTGGCCGTAGTGAAAGACAGAAGGCAGTTAACCGGGAGGGCACGTGATGCAACACCAGCGCCTCATGAATGATTCAAAATTGACGTCCAACAGCGCAATCTCTAGTGTTCAGCGAGCGCAAGCGACACCACATATTACAGTCATTGTGCCTGCTTATAATGAAGCGTTTGCCATTGCCAATACTGTAGAAAATATTACGCTGACATTATCCGAGATTAGTCCACACTGGGATGTGCTGGTGGTGGACGATGGCAGTCGCGATGCTACTGCAGATGCCGTGAAGCAGCTGCCAGCCAGATTGAATACGACCTTGGTCAGGTTTTCACGTAACTTCGGCAAAGAGTACGCGATTACTGCAGGCTTAAGTTATGCCGTGGGTGATATCGTAATTTGTATGGATGCAGATGGCCAACATTCGGCCAAGCTGTTGGTGGAGATGCTAGAGAAGTGGCGTGAAGGTTACGATATGGTGTATGCAGTCCGCCAAGATCGTGAGGTAGAGTCTAGATTTAAAAAATGGGGTTCAAGACTGTTTTACAGGCTGATCAGCGCCAGCGGTCAAATTGATATCCCAAAAGACGCAGGTGATTTCCGTTTAATGGATAGGGCAGTGGTAGACGCGTTATGCGCATTGCCAGAGCGCAATCGTTTTATGAAGGGCATCTACGCTTGGGTGGGTTATCGCTCCATTGGTATTCCCTATACACCATTGCCAAGAACACATGGTGAAAGCGCATTCTCGCGCTTAAAGTTGATGAGTCTGGCATGGACCGGCATCACCAGTTTCTCATCATTGCCTTTACGGTTAGCGAGTGCTGTCGGTGTGTTACTCGCTTTGATTTCTTTTGGTTATGGCATTGTGGTCGTGGTAGATAAGCTTTTTTTCCGTGAGTCTGTTCCTGGTTGGCCAACTGTGGTCGCCAGCATGATGTTTTTATCAGGCGTGCAGTTATTATTTATTGGTATTTTGGGTGAATACTTAGCACGCATCTACGATGAAGTGAAAGGCCGCCCGCCCTACATAGTGGCAGAGGTGAGCAAGCCAACCGAAAAACAGAGATCAGATGCGGATTAACCCACATCAACTTATGCGCTCAGTCTCTTGGTTTACTGTGGTGGGCGCAGCCGCTGCTGTTGTACATTATGTCATTGCCGTGACGTTGGAAGGGCTGTTACAAATGAATCCCGCCTGGGCAAATATAATGGGTTTTGTTTTCGCATTTCCAGTCAGTTATATTGGGCATCATAAATTCTCTTTTGCTAACCATCTTAAAGCGCATCAACATGCTTTACCCAAGTTTATGCTCGTGGCTGTCTTCGGGTTTTTAGCAAATCAAACACTGGTGTTGCTTTGCTTGCGTTTCACAGCGTTGCCATTTTGGTTGGTGTTAGCACTGGTGATGTTGCTGGTTGCAATATGCACTTATTTGCTGAGCAAGCATTGGGCATTTTCAAACAAATGACATCCATCATTATTACAGCCGATGACTACGCACAAAGTGCAGCCATAGATGCAGGTATCTTACATTTAATCCGTATGGGACGCGTTACTGCAACGTCATGTTTGACGTTGAGCCCGCGTTGGCCTGTGGCAGCACAACAAATGACAGCAGAGATTAGGTCGCTGGCGGATATAGGGTTACATTTAGATTTCACTCAGTATCCGCAAGCTTTAAAGCATGCGTTGCCCAAGTTAATAGCCAAGACCGCACTAGGCATGTTGTCTAGGCAATCTATACTGCATGCAATTCGATTGCAGCTGGATGCGTTTGAAGATGCCCTAGCGTCAGCTCCAGACTATGTGGATGGGCATCAACATGTGCATCAGTTGCCGCAGATTAGAGAGGTTTTGATTGAGGAATTGGATAGACGCTACGCTAAATCGATGCCTTGGATACGTGTTGCAAACCCGCCATATCGCGACGGCTTAAAAGCGATGATCATTCGTTTGCTTGGCGCCAGTGCGCTAAAAAAACTTGCAGCGGTGAAGGGAATTGAACATACACACACATTACTCGGCGTGTATGACTTTGATTTAAATGAAGAGCGTTATCGTCAAAAGCTCAATCTTTGGTTGGCAAATAGCCATACGCAAACGTCCCCATTAGCATTGATGTGTCATCCTGCAATCGCAACATCAACAGATGCAGGCTTACAAGATCCAATTCTGTCGGCTAGGTATGTTGAATATGCGGTTCTGGCAAGCCAGCAATTTAAACAGATGCTGAATGACCACGGTATAAAGCTAGTCCGTGGCCATAGTGTAGGCTTATGACTTTTTTATAGATTTGGGTGATTTGCTGCTGGTTTTAGCAACAGTGGTTGCTTGCATCACACAATCTTCTTCACCATAGTTGCCGCCACTATCATCTGGCTCGTAATAAAGATTACGAAAGCTCCAACGGTTTTTGCTGATTCTCTTCATTTCTGCGATGCCAGTGGTGTATTCCACATACTTACCCTCTGTCAATTTGTAAGAGAGCGCCAAACGGTTGCCGTTGGCTACGGCTTGCCCACGGTAGGTGACAGAATTGTCTGTTTCAGTAATCATGTCGTAGGCACCAAATTTAGCATAACTACTGATACGATTGAGTTTTAGCTTGACGGTGACTTGGTAACTACCCACTAACTCGTTGCTGCCTTTACAATCATACAGACCACTAAAGTTAGTGCCAGTAAATGCAGGTTTTGCCTGTGCTACCAAAGTGCAACAAAGTAGTGAGGCTGCCCAAAAAATCTTAACCATAAAAATGCGTGACCTAATGAAAGTTAACTTAACATTGACTATTGTACTGTGAGTACAGTCGATGGCGTAAATAACATGTAAGCTTTTTTGTAAATATTGTTTGACTTGCATTATCATACTAGCACTTCACAGCGTGATGTTTTTTACGTTACGCACTGTCAATGGAATGCTCACCACATGAATAACATTAGGCCACGTGCACTGTGGCAATTTAATTTTTTTAATTTGTTTTTATTAGCGCTGCTGAGTCTGTGGCTTTGGCAAAAAAATCAGCCTGTTGCGCTACCAGAAGCAATATTGCCAGCAGATAATAAAGTGCAGTGTGTTTCGTATGCACCTTATTACGGTAAAGATCAAACGCCATTTAAAGTCGGCACGATGATTACTAAATCTCAGATAGATGCTGATTTAAAACGTATTTCAAGCCGTACCAATTGTGTGCGTATCTACTCAGTTGGCCAAGGGTTAGATTATGTACCTTATGCGGCACAGAAAATTGGCCTCAAAGTGCTGTTGGGCGCTTGGATAGGCTGGACAGCGGCGGATAACGACAAAGAGATTCGCTTGGCGACAGCGCTTGCTAATCAATTCCCAGAAACAGTGACAGGTTTAATCATTGGTAATGAGGTGTTACTGCGTGGCGAGCAAACTGAGGACGCGATGATTGCCTATCTTGCACGCGCCAAGCAGCTCACCAAAACACCTGTGACGTATGCAGATGTTTGGGAGTTTTGGTTAAAACACGGCAGGTTAGAAAAATCGGTGGATTTCGTCACCATCCATTTACTGCCTTATTGGGAAAATAATCCGCAGTCAGTTGAGCAATCTATAGTGCATGCCAATATGGTCATGGGTAAATTACAAGGTGCGTTTACCAAGCCTATTTTGATTGGGGAAACGGGTTGGCCATCGATTGGGCGCCAACGTGGATTATCCATTCCAAGTCAACTGAATCAAGCCACTTATATCAGGACTTTTTTACGTGAAGCCCACCAAAAACAATGGAATTACAATTTGATTGAGGCATTTGATCAGCCATGGAAACGTGTGTTAGAAGGCACCGTTGGTGGTTTTTGGGGAATTTACGATACGCAGTCGAATCCTAAATTTAGTTACACTGGCAATGTATCTGAGCGACAAGACCACGCTAGGCCAGTTGTGTTTGGTGCAATAGGGGCTCTTTTGTTGGCAGTATTCACATTTCTAATAGGTGAGAAAGGTAAGGCTGCACTTTTTGGGATGGCAATGCTCGGGGCATTTACTGGCCTCATCTTGCTGTTGCAGTTGGAATATTTAAACAATGCTTGTGGTGACGGATCCTGGCTGACCGCACTCACATGTGTCCCGTTGGCAGGCCAACCTCTGTCTGCGCCTGTCTTGGCTTTGCAATGGCTATCTTTTGGTGGCGCATTCATTGCCACTTGTTTGATAATGTTGAGCATCCCCGTCATGTTATATCGACCATCTCAGCTGGCTGTCAAGATTGTCAAAGGTTCAGTTTTGGCGCTGCTAATCGGCGCAGTGACCATTGGTTTGTTACTAGCCGTTGATGGACGCTATCGTGATTTCCCAGTCTACCTATATGCATTGCCAGCGTTACAATTATCAATCGGGTTATGGCTTGCAAACACTCCCATTAGGTTTTCGCAAACACTGTATTTACCATTGGGCGTTGCTAGTTTTACGGCTGCATTGATTTGTTATTTAACCGAACCGCTCAATATGAATGCTGCATTTTGGCTAGCTATTACCTTTTTATTGACTACTCCGTTATTGTTCAACAACAGTAACCATCAGCACTGATCATCTAGTATGCAACGACTGTTTCAATACATCCTTTTTCCTTTGCTATTTGCATTGGCGGTAGCCACCACACATTTTGGTCTATGGGCATTTACTAATCACACTATACAGTTGCTGGATGCGCCACCCATTGTGAACGGGTTTGCCTACAGTGGATACCAGAAGAATCAGAATCCTTTAGATAATCAGTATCCCAGCACGGCGGAGTTGGCCAGAGACTTAAAGTTGCTCAACCCACTGACGAATCGTATACGATTATATGGTTCGCTAGATAATGCCGAAATCACTGCGTTGGCATCTAAATTAAACTATGAGGTGATTGCAGGAGCTTGGATTAGCCCAGACAAAGATAATAATGCTCGTGAGATTGCGGCCCTAGAAGAAAAAGTGGCCTTTTATCCCAATATTGAGCGTGCAATTGTGGGTAACGAGGTGCTGCTAAGAAAAGACATCACCTTAGAGGAGCTCATTCCATATTTAGATGAAGTGCGGGAAAAGCTAGATATTCCTATCTCTACTGCTGAGCCATGGCATGTGTGGTTAAAAAATCCTGAACTGGTGAAGCATGTGGATTTCATAGCGGTACACCTGTTGCCCTACCATGAAGGCGTGCCGGTTGAGGATGCTGTGAATTATGCATTTCAGCGCTACAACGAGGTCATGAACGCTTATCCACGTAAGAAAATCATCATCACAGAAATTGGCTGGCCGAGTGAAGGCCCAGACATTGGGGCATCAAGAGCATCACAAGTGAATCAAGCGCGCTTTGTACGTGAGTTTTTAGCCAGAACAGCTTATCAAAATTACGATTATTACTTGATGGAGGCGATTGATCAGCCTTGGAAACAACAAATTGAAGGTTGGGCTGGTGCCTATTGGGGTATGTTCGATGCCGATAGACAGCCCAAGTATTCACTCAATGGCGCTGTACCAAAAGACAATCGCTGGATTATGAAAGCTACTTGGGCATCTGCCATCGCTTTCTTGCCTATCATGTTTATTGCTTGGCGATTCAGGCATTGGCGCTTAGGTGGCAAAGTGTCGTTGGCAGTGTTGTTACAAGCCTGTATTACCACCTTGGTTGTCGCTTGGAATTTGCCGGGCGACTATTACTACTCACTGCGCGATTTTATTATTTTGATCGGCTTGATTGTTGGCATGCTGCTCACTTCAGCAGTGTTGATGATTTATGCTGTTGAGTTTAGTGAGGTCATGTTCAAAGGTCTTTGGGTGAGAGCATTTAAGCGTGCCAAACCACTCAGTGCGGATCAAGAGCTATTCGTGTCGATACATTTAGCCTGTTACAACGAGCCACCAGAAATGGTAATCGCCACTATTGAAAGTTTGGCCAAGCTTCATTACACGCAGTATGAAGTCATTGTGGTGGATAACAATACTAAAGATGAAGCCAAGTGGCGGCCTATAGAAACTTATATGGCGACACTGCCTGATAACTTCAAATTTTTCCATTTGCCCAGTTGGCCAGGTTTTAAAGCAGGTGCGCTCAATTTTGCGTTGGAACAAACCAATCCGCAAGCTAAAGTGATTGGTGTGGTCGATGCCGATTACGTGGTGACAACGGATTGGCTGTCAGACCTTGTGCCGCATTTTAAAGACGATAAGGTTGCAGTGGTGCAAGCACCACAAGCGCACCGTGATTGGGAACATAACTTTTTTAGAAGAATGTGTAATTGGGAGTTTGAGGGCTTTTTCAAAATCGGTATGCACCATCGTCATGAGCGTAATGCACTGATTCAACATGGCACCATGACCTTGGTAAGACATCAAGCCCTGATAGATTGCGGAAAATGGTCAGAATGGTGTATCTGCGAAGATACAGAATTAGGCTTGCGATTGTTAGAGCGCGGCTATGAATTACGCTATGTGGACGATGTATTTGGACGCGGGCTGACACCTGCCAATTTCAATGCGCTTAAATCACAGCGTTACCGTTGGGCCTTTGGCGCGATGCAAATTCTTAAACATCATATGTCTGAATTACTAGGTAAATCGACGCTGAATTTTGGCCAGCGTTACCACTTTTTAACAGGGTGGTTTGGTTGGTTGGGCGATGCATTGCAGTTATTTTTCACACTCGGCTCCATACTCTGGACAGTGGCGATGCTGGCTTTCCCCAAGGAATTTAGCTTGCCTGTGGCGATCATGATTATGCCGATCATCTGCTTTTTGGCCATTAAGGCAGCACTGGGCCCTGTGCTTTACCGCAAAACCATGAAATGTAGCTGGATGGATATATGGGGCGCCTCGCTCGCAAGTTTGGCTTTATCACATGCGATTGCGCGTGGCGTGTTGATGGGACTTGTTCAAAAACGTGGTGTGTTTAAAGTCACCGCAAAAGGCAAAATTATAGGTAAGCAATGGGAGATTTTTAAACCTATTTATGAGGAGGTCGGGCTGCTATCGGCACTCATTATGGCAAGCATTGCTATGCTTGCAACCCGTGGATTTGAGAATTTAGATGCGCAATTATGGGTCTTAATGTTGACCTTGCAATCGCTGCCCTATTGGAGCGCATTGATTTGCCAATTGATTTCTGAAAGAAAAGAAAAATAAGTGTGGGACTGTCACACTTATTAATCTTAATTATGGAGCAAGCGGTTATTGCACGTGTGGACCAGCTTTAAATGTGCGCGTGTCAGGCACTTGGTTCACATGAATTAAGTCGTCAGTTTCAAACCCTAAGGCTTTGGCTTTGGACATCAATTCTTGTTTGATTGGGTATGTGAGTTGTGGTGTGCGCGCTAAAATCCACAGATAAGATTTATCTGGCCCACATATCATCACATAATTGTAGTATGGCTTATCTAATGCCATGATGTTGTAAGCACCATAGAATGGCCCAAAAAATGATACTTTGAGTTTGCCCGTGTACGTCCCATCAGGGTTGGGCGCATCCACAAAATAGGCTTTACCTTCGGCTTCTTTCCATTCTTGCTTAATAGGGTTGTAGCCACGATTAATCACCTTGATACTGCCATCAGGGTTTTTGCTGTAATTGGCAGTGACTTGCTCTAAACCACGCTCAAACGAATGATCCAAGCGTGCAATTTCATACCATGTGCCTAAATATTGATTTGCGTCTACGCTATCGACAACCTTTACATTGTCTGGCACCCCCATGCAAGCAGTCAGGAGTAATGCTAGCAGGCTTAAACAGCTTTTATTGAGTAAATTCAACATAGTATGTGCATATCCAATCATGTATTTAAGGTGTGATGTTTTGCTAAAAAACGGTCTAGCTGGCTTGCGAACAACTGTCTATCGGCAAGATTGAATGCCGATGGACCAGAGGTTTCTATGCCATTAGAGCGTAACTCTTCCATCAAATTGCGCATGGCCAAACGCTCTGCCATATTGGCGGTGGAATAAAATTCCCCTCTGGGGTTAAGTGCAAACCCACCTTTGGCAATCACTAATCCTGCGAGTGGAATATCGGCAGTAATGACCAAATCACCTGCGGTGAGTTCCTGCACAATCCGATTATCCGCTACATCAAAGCCTTTTGGCACTGTCAGCAATTGAATAAAAGGTGAGGGTGGTAACTTTAAGTAAGTATTGGCAACAAAGGTGGTGGAAACTTGTACCCGAATTGCAGCGCGATACAGCATTTCTTTAATCACGACAGGACAAGCGTCCGCATCCACCCAAATGCGCAAGGTTATTTCCCTCGCTGCCCGTTATGATGATTGGCTTTGTTGGCAAAGCCATGTGATTTAGGCTTGCCTTGGTTGGTATTAGATTTAGAGTTTGGGTTGGCCTTAGCTTGCCCCGCTGGCCTAGCCGCATTGGTTTGCGATTGACGCGGTTTGCCTTGTGGTGGTCTTGGTGGTCTAGGCGGCTCTGCTTCCTGCTTGGTCGGTGGTTCAAATCCTTCTACATGCACTTTAGGAATATCACGCTTGATTAGCTTTTCAATATCTTTTAAATACTTTGTTTCTTCAAAGTCCACCAAAGAAATGGCAGCGCCTGAACTTCCTGCACGGCCAGTGCGCCCAATCCGGTGCACGTAATCTTCAGGTACGTTGGGCAATTCAAAGTTGACCACTTGTGGTAATTGATCAATATCTAAACCGCGTGCAGCAATATCGGTTGCGACAAGCACAGGAATATTCCCAGCTTTAAAATCGGCCAACGCTTTCGTGCGTGCGCCTTGGCTTTTATTGCCATGAATCGCTGCCGCAGGAATACCATCTTTGATCAGCCTTTCTGCTAAGCGATTTGCACCATGCTTGGTGCGTGTAAAAATCAGTACTTGTTCCCAAGCATTTTGTTTAATTAAATAACTCACCAGCGCGCTTTTGTGGGCTTGCTTTACTAAATGCACGGTTTGTTCTACTAGTTCAGAAGCGGTGTTTCTGCGGGCGACTTCAATAAAGCCAGGTTTGGTGAGCAGTTGATCTGCCAACCGTTTGATTTCATCTGAAAAGGTGGCCGAAAATAATAAGTTTTGACGTTGTTTAGGTAATTGCGCCAACACTTTTTTAATGTCGTGAATAAAGCCCATGTCTAGCATACGGTCTGCTTCGTCCAACACTAAAATCTCAACACCCGATAAATCAATGGCTTTTTGATTGGCTAAATCGAGCAGACGGCCAGGTGTAGCCACAAGAATATCAATGGCTTTTCCTAAACGGTTAATTTGCGGGTTAATGCTAACGCCACCAAAAACAACCATAGAGGTTAAAGATAAGTACTTGCCGTAGGTTTTCACTGACTCTTCAATCTGTGCAGCCAGTTCACGGGTAGGCGTTAGCATCAAGCAACGCGGACGACCTTTGGTTATGGGTTTTTGTTGATGTTGGCTAAGGATATGCAAAATAGGTAAGGTGAAACCAGCCGTTTTGCCCGTACCAGTTTGTGCGCCTGCTAGTAAATCTCCACCTTGTAGCACGAGCGGAATGGCTTGTGCTTGAATAGGGGTGGGTTTGTCGTATCCCGCATCATGAATGGCGCGCAAAATAGGCGCGGCTAATTGTAGTGCTTCAAATGTCAGCGCGTGTTGCGGCTGAACGGAAGTTGTTGTTTGCATGTTTTTTTTCCTGCGACGGCCAGTTGCATCTAAGCAACACCAATCATGACAGACGAATAATGAATCCTAGAAACTAGGTATTGAGAGAACCGTAACGTTGATTGGTCGAACGCTAGGTGCTCGCATTATACGATGTTGGTCGGCAATAGTGAGTTTTTTATTGCCATGCGCGCGTTGCGCCAAGTAGGCGTTTGCAAGAATATTCTTACACAGATATAAGACAATCCCCGATACGTTCGAATGACATGGGTACCTACAATGAACTTGCAATTTATTTCAGCGTTCATTGAAGGAGTCATCATGTTTAAATCATCATCTCGCAAACAAAACTTTGCACAACGATCATTCATGCTTGCATTAGGTTTGGCCGCGACCAGTGCAGTATTTGCAAACCAAAGCGAGCCTATCTATAACTATGTTCCACCAGATGTACTGAAACAAAAAGTGGAGCTTGCATTAAGTGAGCATCAAGTGGATGCGAGCAATTTAGATATTCAGTTTGATGAAAAAGGGGTTGTCAATGCTTCTGGCAATGTCGAGTCTAAAGCGCAGGCTGACAATATTACGCAAATCATTAAAAACACAGAATCGGTTTATATGGTGTTTGGTAAGTTTGTTTACCCGCAGCCAGAATAAACTTCAACTTCGTTTTTTACCTATACCGATACACTGGCGACTATTTTACTGTCGCTGGTGTATCGATTACTTCGGCTTGTCGTGTGTCATCCAAGCAAATAGTGAGGCACGCATGACATCTTCTATCGACATATCAATCGGTTTCAACCATTCTCTGGGCACAAATACAGTGTAGCCACCAATGTTATAACCCATAGGTAGATATACAGCCACACGATCCCCCTCCATGAACCCGTCAGGTAAACCTTTAGTATCTTTGCGTGTGATTAGCCCAACAATTTCTAAACCATGCCCTGGCATTGTCAATATGACCGCTTGTTGTGTGGTATTTTCTTTATGCGGTGCGAAGTAATCCGCAAAACTTTTTAAAGAAGAGTAAATGCTTTTGACGACTGGAATGTTGGTGAAGGGTACTTCGATAAAGGATAACAGCTTGTAAATATGCCGATGAGATACCAGATAGCCTAGCAATACAATCCCGAATAAGCCTAATCCGATGCCCATCCCTGGTAAATAAAACTCTTGAATAAAAGGGCGTATCAACCACATGGAAAACTGCTCAGCCCATACTAAAAATATATAAAAGAAGTAGATGGTGAGCCCTAATGGCAAGGCTGTGATTAATCCTCTAAAAAAGTATTGGTAAAGCTTTTTCATATGCTTGAAACTCCCTCTTGGATTTACTGCAAAATAACACGATAAAAGATGATGAATCACACCCGTTAAATTTAGCTATGTGATTTGCGACTGCAAAGTGGTGAGCGTTTAGTGGTTAGATAGCGCTGCCAAATCTTGCTCGGTAAGCCATCGCCACTCACCAACGTTGAGGTCGCTTGGTAGCATTAATTTGCCAATTTGAATACGTTTTAAGCCTTCCACACGGTTGCTAATGGCCGCGATCATCCGTTTTACCTGATGGTATTTTCCTTCAGCCAGTGTCATATGAATAACGTGATCGTTCAAGCGCGTACAAGCCAATGCTGCAATAGGAGCAGGCTCGTCAATCAACTGCACGCCAGCAAGTATGTGTGCAATGTTAGCGTCAGTGATAGGGTGCTTACAGGTGACCTCGTATATTTTGGGTACCTTATGTTTGGGTGAGCTCATGCGATGTATAAACTGACCATCATCCGAAATTAATATAAGTCCGGTAGTGTCTTCGTCTAGCCTGCCTATACATTGCACACCTCGTTCTACAAGCGGGTGCGGCAACAGGCTGTAAATTGTGGGGTGATGCTGCGTTTTATGTGAGCACTCGTAATTGCTTGGCTTGTGCATCATCAAATAAGATTGCGCCTTGTAATCCCACGCTTCGCCCTTGACTGTGAATTGCAAATTATCTAGAGAAAATTCAGTCTCTGGGTCATCGCACAACTCACCATTGACCGTGATTTCTTCATTGATAATCATGATGCGGCATTGTTTACGTGTGCCGAACCCTTGTTTGGATAGGATACGTTCTAGATCTAGTTTTTTAGCCATGCCTGCATTATAAAGCACGCGCTATTATCTTGAAAAAGAAAACGCCCACATCATGTGGGCGTATCAGTTGAATACCTTAATCTTTATTAACAAAGTTATAGACCACTGCACCAATCACAGCGCCAATTATTGGGGCCAGCCAAAATAGCCAGAGTTGCTCTAAGGCAATGCCACCTTCAATCAAGGCCGGGCCAGTGCTACGTGCTGGGTTGACCGAAGTATTGGTGACTGGAATGCTAATCATATGAATCAGTGCCAAAGTAAAACCGATTGCTATAGGCGCTAAACCAGCTGGCGCACGTTTATCAGTGCTGCCCATAATGATGAATAAAAACATCGCAGTCATGGTGACTTCAGTCACCAAGGCCGCCACCATGCTATAACCATGGGGCGAATGCTCTGCAAACCCGTTCGAAGCCAATCCACCTGCGTAGCCTTCGGCACCGCTGGCAATGCAACGAATGACCAACGCCGCCAGAATAGCACCAAGGACTTGCGCGATAATGTAGTGTGGTAACTCGGCGGCTTTAAAGCGCCCGCCCGCCACCAAACCTATAGACACCGCTGGATTGAGATGACAGCCTGAGATATGACCAATGGCATACGCCATGGTGACCACGGTTAAACCAAATGCTAATGACACACCTAAATAACCTAAGCCTAAATCAGGTATGCCTGCTGCTAATACGGCGCTCCCACAACCGCCTAATACTAACCAAAAAGTACCTATGAGTTCTGCAACTGCCCGCTTTGTTAGTGACATCAGTGAATCCTCCAGAAAGTAATGAAATTTTTATTGTTGTGGTGCAAATTTACGCCCAATTTTTATGTTTCACAATAAGCATCGGTTAGAATGCAGGTAAACAATCGTAAACATTGAACCCATGGCGTTTAAACATATAACTTCGCGTGATAATCCTGTTTTTAAGCACCTTAAAAAATTGGCAGAGAATGCGCGGGAACGTCGTCGTGAATCCGCCACATTGCTAGATGGTGTACATTTAATCGAAGCGTATTACCAAGTGTTTGGTGAGCCGCAGATGCTGATTATCCCAGAAGGCAAAAGCTCGCTAGAGGCAACACAATTGCTGCAGCAACTGCAAGATGTCAACACGCTAATGTTTCCCACCTTGATGTTTGCAGAGTTGACTCCAGTAGCAAGTAGTACTGGCATATTAGCTATGGTGAACATTCCTCAACTGCCGATACCTGAACACGCTGATTTTGTGTTGGCGTTAGAAGATATTCAGGATCCTGGCAATATGGGCAGTATGCTACGCACAGCCGCTGCAGCAGGCGTGCAAGTGGTGTATCTCTCAAAAGGCTGCACCGATGCTTGGTCACCCAAAGCATTGCGTGGCGGACAAGGCGCGCAATTTGTATTGCCAATTATTGAGCAAGCCGATTTGCCTGCAACGCTAGCCAACTTTCACGGCAAGCGTTTTGCCATGACTATACAAGGACAGTCTTTATATAGCCAAGACTTAGTTTCGCCGAGTTTGTTTGTCATTGGTAATGAGGGTGCAGGTATTAGCCATGCTGTGAGCAACGCAGTGGACGCAGCGATTACGATTCCAATGGCCAATGTGAGTACACTTGCTGTGGAGTCGCTTAATGCAGCGGCTGCGACTGCTGTTTGTTTGTTTGAATGCCAGCGTCAGCGCAGTGAAGCAAAGTGAGTTCAGGAGGTCGTATGCAACGAAAATACTTAGGATTTAGTGCCATTGAGATTATGGTCGTCATGGCAATATTGGTCATATTAGCAATGATAGCCATCCCATCGAGTTTGGCGCGTATTGTCAAAACGCAAGTGGCCGGTACCATTCCATGGGCAGATGTAGCAACTGAACCCATAGAGCAAAGTTGGAAAGTAAATAAAACCATGCCCCCAGATAATGCGGCTGTTGGGTTACCTAGCCCAGAAAAAATTGTGAGTAATTTTGTCACGTCTCTAACGGTTAAAGATGGTGCTATCCATATGACACTAGGCAACAAAGTACATCCAAAAATTAAAGATAAAGTACTGACTATTCGACCTGCAGTAGTTGAGGACTCGCAAGTTGTGCCAATTGCTTGGGTGTGTGGAAATGCCTCACCGCCTCCACCCATGGTAGTCAAAGGCGAGAATATGACTACTGTACCTGATGAATATTTACCGCAATCTTGTCGCTAATTTTTTCAATACTTAAAACAAAAAAAGGAACCCAATGACGACCCTAAATTACAACATACATGGCAATGATTTACAGTACATTCAGGTGACCCTTGCCCCAGGCGAGACATTTATGGCTGAGCAAGGCGCCATGATGTATACCGATCAGGCCATTGAAATGCGGGCAATGTTAGGGGATGGTAGCCAGTCATCGTTTGGGTTTGTCGGCCGTTTAATTAAAGCCATTAAACGTCGATTCACTGGCGAATCCATGTTTAGCAGTGTCTATACCAATCACGGACAAACCTCACAAGATATAGCGGTAGCCGCACCCAGTCCAGGCCAGATTGTGCCGATTGTATTGCAAGAGCAAGGCGGTACGCTGATATGTCAAAAGGGTGCTTATTTAGCAGGGCAAGTGGGGCAAAGCATCGCACTCGCGTTTCAAAAACGTATCCGTGTTGGATTGTTGGGTGGTGAAGGCTTCATCATGCAGAAAATCAGTGGTGAAGGTACTGTGTTTGTGCACGCTTCTGGCACATTAAAGGCGGTGGAATTAGGGCCGATGGATAGCCTAAAAATAGATACGGGTTGTTTAGTAGCTATGTCATCCACAGTGCGTTATGACATCAAATATACAGGTAGTTTGAAAACCAGTTTGTTTGGTGGCGAAGGCTTGTTTTATGCAACTGTATCTGGTCCAGGTCGCGTTTGGATTCAGTCGCTACCGATGAACCGATTGGGCCGTGTGATATTGAGCGCAGCGGTGGCGGGTCAAAGCAAAGGCTCTATTTGGGGTAAGTTATACCTCATCTTTATTATCGTTGTGGTCATCGTAGCTTTAATTGGTAAATAACTTCAGATGCAGCACGCTGTTCAAGTCCTATTGTTTGGGCCAAACCTTCCGCCAGCAGGCATTGCTACTGAATGCGTCCTGAATGAGCAGGGCATACGTATTCCATCACACCATCAGTCGGTTGCGTTTCCTGCGCTCAAGGCAGAAATTGGCGGTTTTGATCATGATCAATTACAGCTACATTGGCAAACTAGCGTAGGTGCTTTTATGTTGGTGGCAGACTCACCCAATTCACAAAAGCAACTCAAGCAATTATTACCTGCTAACTTGGTGACGGGGCTTAAAGGTTGGCATGTGGCAACCTTTAGCCAAAAAACAGTGTGGAATAGTTTAATCTACGGCGCGGGCTTGATTCTCTTGGCAGTGATGATAGGCATTTGGCAATATGACCATCTGCTTGATTGGGCGGCAAACCGCATCTCGATCGAGACCGAGCATGAGATGGGCAAGGCCGTGCTCAGTTCATATAATAAGCAACAAGACGCTATTCAATCTGGTGCCGCTGTCAGTTTTGTGGAAGGCATTGGTCAGCAACTCACACAGGGGTCTAAGTACAAATACCAATGGTTGGTTATCAAAGATGATGCAGTAAATGCGTTTGCCATGCCTGGTGGTATTGTTATCGTTAATACAGGTTTGCTGAAAAAAGCGGGAAGTGCAGATGAAGTAGCGGCGGTGCTCGCGCATGAGATTCAGCATGTAGAGCAGCGGCATGCATTGAAAAATATGATGAATAGTGCAGGTGTGGCAGCAATCGTGATGTTGGTGTTAGGCGATGCAAACGCAGCGTTGATTATGATTGCACATCAGGTATCTACACAGTTTTTCAGTCGCCAAGTAGAAGCAGAAGCCGATTTAAAAGGCGCGCAACTCTTATTAAAACAGGGGATTCGTCCTGATGGGATGGCAAGCTTTTTTAAACGTTTGGCCAGTGAACAGCCAAAGCAAAGCAAGGTGCCGGCATGGTTGTCTTCACATCCAGATACGCAAAATCGCATTCATATGGCTGAAAAGTTTGCGCAGCAACATCCATGTGCAGAGTGTCAGTTGCTTAATTGGGACATCGAAGCGATATTAGAAAACATCAATGCCCATACGCAGGCGGCAGAGGCGCCGTTGTAGGCATTGCTAGTGTGTGATTGGCGCGGTTGGCGTTTCAAATAACTGTAGCGCTTCCACTTCATCAAACACATAGTGCTTATTACAAAAATCGCAATGAATTTGTATGCTACCTTGTTCCTCTATGATGCTTTCAACTTCTGTCTGTCCAAGCATGGTGAGCATGTTTGCGACATTGTCGCGATTGCAACTACAAAAGGCTCTTGTGGTTCTTGGATCAAACAAACGTACTTGTTCCTCATGAAATAAGCGGGTCAATAATAGTTCAGGTGCTAGCTGCGTTAGCTCCGCATCGGTCACGGTGTTCGCCAATTGATTCACGCGATTCCACATATCGACATCCTCAGCTTGCTGGTTAGGTAATTTTTGTAGCAACATGCCTGCGGCTTGTTCACCATTGCAATACAACCAAATGGACGTATCAATTTGCTGTGAACGCAACATATAGTTCTCTAACATTTCTGCAATACTATTACCTTCAATCGGAACAATACCTTGGTATGGCTCGCCTATACTAGGGTCTAGTGTGATGACGAATTGACCTGCTGCAATCAACTGAGTGAATGTTGCATCTGGCTTATGTTCAGCAATGGCCTCATCCAGTAACGCTTCATCCCATTTTGCAGTCGCCCGCATTTCTAAGTCTGAATTGCACTCAACCACCAATAGTTTGAGGATGCCTTTGCTTTGCAATTGCAAAATTAATGCCCCATCCATCTTTAACGTAGAAATCAACAACGCGCTTGCTGTCATTAACTCACCTAGTGCTTTTTTAAGTAAGAGCGGTAAAGCTTGGTGCTGTAGCGCATCTAGGTAAGTTGCGTTTAAGTGGGCGAGGTTGCCGCGGATGGGCGTGTTTTCAAAAATAAATGGGTGTAAGGCGTCTTGATGTGTGTGCATCCGAGCATTTTAACATTTTTAGTGTTTTAAACGTAGATTGCAATTTCTAGATTGTAATGAGAATGATTATTATATAGAATTGCGTTTACTTAAATTTACATATGTAATTTTCACAAAATATTTCGGATTTATATGATGACATACACTAAACCATTGGCCTTATTTGTCTTGCTAGCCATTCACCAAATGGCGATTGCAGATGATAGAAAACTGATAGAACTACCTACCATAGATGTGATTGGTGAAGGTGAGGATGCCATTGCTAAACAACCAGGTTCTGTAGCCATAATCCCTAAGGAAAAACTACAAGTGATGCAGCCGTTGTCCACGCAAGATGCGCTTAAATCTGTACCTGGTATTGTTGTGCGAGAAGAAGAAGGTTTTGGTTTTATTCCTAATATAGGTCTCCGTGGCTTGAATCCAAACCGCAGTCAAAAATTACTTGTACTTGAGGATGGTGTGCCAGTCGCGCCTGGTTTGTTTTTAGCGAACGAATCTTACTATAGCCCACGCATAGAACGTATGCAGAGTATAGAAGTGCTCAAAGGCGCAGCAGGCTTGCGTTATGGCCCTACCACTATTGGTGGTGTGATTAACTATAAAACCAAAGCACCAGAAGACGGTGTTAAGGTCACTAGCCGCATTGGTAGTAATGACTTTAGATTATTCGGGATTGATGCAGGCGGATCCTCTCCATCTGGTGAGGCGGTAGGTGGTATTAGTGCTATCACCTCACGTGGTGATGGTTTTAGAAATAATGGCTTTGATCTAACAGACATCGTCGCAAAAGGTGGTCTGCAAATTGGTGAGAATCAGTGGTTAAGTGCTAAGTTTTCTTATTATGATAATGAAGTGAATACTTCATATGTTGGTTTAAGGCCAAACGAATATAGGAATAATCCTACTAAAAATCCTGCACCAGATGACTACTTCATTACAGATCGTAAATCATTCGACATTAACCATGAGTGGGACATTAATGGCGATATGAAATTAAATACTTTAGTGTACTGGAGTAACTTAACACGTGATTTCTGGCGTCGTGATATTGCTAGCAGAACTGTTGACGGTACTAATTTTGTTGCATGTACGGGTGTAGCTTTTTGTATGACTGGGCGTAATCGTGAATTTGAAATGTTTGGCATGGATTCCCGTTTGTTCGTGAATCACAACACATTTGGTATTAAAAATGAAACAGAGATTGGTGTACGTTTGCATCGCGATACGCTTAGCAATAAAACGGTTCGATCAAGAACCAATCCTGAAGCGAGGTCAGGTGAGTTAACTGGTGACGAAACGCAGACAGCTGAAGGCATTGCATTGTATGGCCAAAATAGATTTGTGCTAAACGATCAGATAGCAATTACACCCGGCCTTCGTGTCGAGTCTTATGATCAAAAGCGAAAAAATGAGCTGACTGACGTATCTGGCAAAGCTAAAAATACCGAAGTCATGCCAGGTTTAGGTGCTACATGGCAGTTTATACCAGAGGCACAACTATTTGCCGGTGCTTTCAAAGGCTTCTCTCCTGCAATGGTGGCTAGTGCTATTTCAGGTGGCGGTATAGATCAACAATTAGATGCCGAGCGTTCTACCAACTATGAGCTAGGTCTTCGCGGTAAAAGTAGTGGATTAACCTATGAAGCAACTTTGTTTCATATGGATTTTGATAACCAAATCGTGAATCAAGCATTATCGGCAGGTGTGGCATTAGCCAATGGTGGTAAAACGTTAAACCAGGGTCTAGAAGTAGGCTTAGGCTATGAGTTTGATGGTGGCTGGAGTGTTGATGGTAATGCCACCTATATTCCAGTTGCAGAATTTACAAATGACAGTCTTGGTCCAGATGGAAATCGTATTCCATACTCACCAAAATTTACCAGTAATTTAAATTTGAATTACAAGCTGGGTAAGTTAAGAGCAAGCATTGGCGCCTATCATGTGTCTGAGCAATATGTTGATGCGGATAATACTCGAGCACAAAACGCAATTGGTACATTAGGTGAAATTCCAAGTTATACAACTTTTAACTTAAATGCCTATTATGACGTGGATCAACACTGGTCTGTGTTTGGTACGGTACGTAACTTAACTGACAAGAAGTACATTACAAGCCGTAATCCTGACGGTATTTTCCCTGGGGTAGAACGTAATATTGAAGTGGGTGCGACTTATAAATTTTAAGTGTGATAGACAGGGGAATTGCTATTAGGCGCTTTCCAATGTTGAATTGCCCAACGCCACATCTCATTGGATGTGGCGTTTTTTATTGTCTGCGGTGGCTGTAAACCCAAAAAATTAAATGCAGAAAAAAGGGTGGACTGCGTATTATCCATTGGCAACGGACTCGCCAGTGTTTGTTTACTGAGCTTCTCACCTTGCGCGTTCTTCACGATAGGGATATGTAAATAGCGTGGTGTAGTTAAACCTAACGCATGTTGTAAGTAAATCTGCCTAGTAGTAGAGTTCAGCAAGTCTGCACCACGCACGATATCCGTGACGCCTTGATTTGCATCATCCACTACCACGGCCAGTTGATAAGCAAAGAGCCCATCCGCACGTTTGACTACAAAGTCGCCAGTGTCTCTACTGAGTATATGTTGAATATGCCCAAAAGCACGGTCATCAAATGCAATCACGCGATCGGTGGTAAGCATACGCCACGCGCTGGGCTTGTTTTCTTGATGGATACCATGGCGGCATGTACCAGGGTAGATCATGCCTTCTATGCCATATTGTGAGGATGAGTCTGCGATTTCTTTTCGAGTACAAGTACACGGATAAACAAGTGCATTTAATCGCAATTGTGCGAGTGCTTTTTCATAGTGCTCTACTTGTTGGCTTTGATAGATGATTTCGTCATCCCAAACAAAGCCGTAAGCTTCTAAGCAGTGAATAATCGATGCAGCAGCACCTTTGACCTCTCTTGGTTTGTCGAGGTCTTCAATTCTGAGTAACCACTTACCGTTGGCTGACTTGGCATCGCAATAACTAGCAACTGCTGCCACAAGGGAGCCAAAGTGCAATGGGCCTGTGGGCGAGGGAGCAAATCGACCAACATAGTCAGACATGGTTACTGGACAGTTTGTAGGTAAGGAGGAATATCCCAGCTATGTAATTGTTTACCTAATAATTTAAGTGTGCATTGCATGCGCTCAGCACCATTAGGACTTAGCTCAAAGGCGTATTCACGCAAAAATTGTGCGTGCCCGCGGCTGTCACGGCCAAAACTAATTTTGGTGCAAGCTACCGTTTCGTCTAATAATTGTAGTTGGCAACGTTGTGCCAGCGTATGGCCAAAATGAATCGCAGCCTCGCGTTTAGAAATGGTGTCCAACCAAAACCAAGCACCTGCAATAAGCATGATAAGTAATAATATTTCCAAAGGGCACCTGCGGGGAGAAATAGAAAAGTATGTTTATAGCGACAATAATATATTTGCATATTGGCGCACATGAATTATATTAGCTAACAATCTTGAATTAATCATCATAAAATGAATAAAACACGCGAAGATGATGCAATAGCTGCTTATTTTAAGTTGCTGAGAGGTAAAGGTGGTGATGATGCAAGTATCGCGCAACGCGAGCTATTTTTACATCAACTAGTGCCTTTTTTGGCAGACCAAGAACTCGCTGGTACGGTCTATCGTGATGCCTTAGAAAAGTTAATGGAAGGTCAGGCTGCATCCAATTGGCCAGCCAATCTGGTGATTGCGCGCGAGTTCTATCCATTTTGGATGGGAGATATCAAAGCAATTAGCCATCTTAATTCCGAAGTTGGGTTTGATTTACATCCTGTAGATTGGATACCTGTAGAAATTTCCTTAGAAGAGCTTTGGAAAAATATTGATCAAGAGAAGTTTTCCACAGCAGAAAACTGGGCGATTAAATCTTACCTTAAAGCGCTTAATGACGAGCATGCACCACCAGAGGTGACTGATGTACGTATCAAGTTTGCCAAGATACTAATTGTGCGTCTTAGAGATGCACCCATCACACAAAAAAATGCTTTCCGAATTGCAGTAGATGCAACCACACCACTATTTGAGTTGAAAAAAACAAGGCAACTGTTTTTAGTGGTGGTGCGAGAGTTCTATCACTTTTGGTCAGGCAATCCAGATGCACGTGACCATGTGCTCAAAATTAACAAAGTCAGCATTTTGTAGGAAACTAATGCACTAATTTTGTGCTATGCACTGTGCATTGCACAAAATTTGTGCAAATTAAGCCTGCTTAAATTAAAATCTCACTAAAAATCAAAGACATAACTTTTGGCGCGTAATTTGCTTCCTGTCTTTCGAAATTAAATAATCAACATAATGATCTAGGAGATTGCCATGGAGGGCTTGGTTTCAGCCAATGATGCCTTGTTTGTATTATTAGGTGCCATTATGGTGCTTGCGATGCACGCAGGATTTGCATTTTTAGAAGTAGGGACAGTGCGCAGTAAAAATCAGGTGAATGCTTTGGTTAAGATTATGGTGGATTTTTCAGTGTCCACCATTGCCTATTTTTTTATAGGGTATAGCATCGCTTACGGTATTAGCTTTTATAGCGGGGCAGAAGTGCTCGCGGCAAAAAATGGCTATGATCTAGTTAAGTTCTTTTTCTTGCTGACATTCGCTGCTGCTATTCCGGCGATTGTTTCAGGCGGTATTGCAGAGCGTGCAAAATTCAACCCACAAATCGCAGCCACATTTTTGGTGGTGGGTTTTGTATATCCATTCTTTGAAGGCATCGCTTGGAACGGACATTTAGGTGTGCAAGATTGGCTATTTTCTACTTTTGGTGCACGGTTTAGAGACTTTGCTGGTTCGGTTGTAGTGCATGCGATGGGCGGCTGGATTGCACTGACTGCCGTGGTATTGCTGGGTGCAAGAAATGGCCGTTACAGTAAAGATGGCAAGTTGCATGCCTATCCACCATCAAATATCCCATTTTTGGCCCTTGGTGCGTGGATATTAACAGTCGGTTGGTTTGGTTTTAATGTCATGTCTGCACAATCGGTGCAAGGTATCTCAGGTTTAGTGGCGGTGAATTCCCTCATGGCATTAGTAGGGGGGACATTAGCAGCTTTAGTCCTTGGTAAAAATGACCCAGGGTTTGTACACAATGGCCCTCTAGCAGGCTTGGTAGCAGTATGTGCTGGTTCAGACATCATGCATCCTTTAGGCGCTTTAACCACAGGGCTGGTTGCGGGTGCATTGTTTGTATGGGCGTTTACCATCACGCAAAATCGCTTAAAAATTGATGATGTATTAGGTGTGTGGCCTTTGCATGGGTTATGTGGCGCTTGGGGTGGTTTAGCTGCGGGTATTTTTGGTGCTAGAGCATTAGGCGGCACGGGCGGCGGTGAGGCAGGTGTCAGCTTTATGTCACAACTTGTCGGCACGGGGATGGGCATTGCAGTCGCATTGATAGGCGGTTTTGTCGTCTATGGCTTGCTGAAATTATCGGTGGGTATTCGTATGGATACAGAGGCAGAATTTGATGGGGCTGATTTAAGTATTCATAAAATTCCTGCACGCTCAGAAGATTAATTCTTGCCCGCTACTTTGGAACAAGGGCTTGAGACTCTCAAGCCCTTTTTTGTTGCCAAACGCAACGGCCGTTAATCTCTATTTTGTAATTTAAATCAGCTACTATTTGAGTTTTTTAGGCATCATGCGTAATAACGTGTTGTCTTTTACTATGTGGTGGTGAAACAAGGCAGCAAAAGCGTGGAGAGCAATTACGTAATAACCTATTTCACCCACTGTGGCATGTATTTCTTTAATCGTTTTGGCAAGTTCTTTGTTTTCTTGAATCAGCGCGGGTAACGTTAAGCCAAAGAATGGAATCGGTTTACCAGCAGCACTTAGCATTAGCCATCCACCAATTGGCATACCTATCATCAGTAAGTATAAAAAGGCATGGACAAAATGTGCGGTGCCAATTTGCCATTTTGCTGGCGTAGGTCGTATAGCAGGTGCCGCATGCAAGCCTCTAAATACTAAACGACAACATGCAAGCCCTAGCACTGTTAATCCAAGCATAAAATGCCATGTTTTAAAGCCTTCACGTATCTCGCTACCTTTTGGATAAAACTCACGTAATTCTATACATGCATAAACGGCAATCATTAGCACTAGCATGACCCAGTGTAACGTGATAGAAATTTTGTGGTATTGCTGAGAGGTATGTTGAGTTGTCATTGGATAGCGTTCTTCAATATAAAACTATAGTCGTGATAAAACTATAGTCGTGATAAAACTATAGTCGTGCTGGGTCACTAAAGTGTTGCGTGTAAGCGAATACTAATCCCAAATCATGCGTGACTACAACCATATTGTGATTGCAGGGTATAAGTTGGTACCTCTCAACTAGAAAACGCGATGATATGTTGTCATGAAATGTACATAAAAATGGTTATATATAACCAAATATGTAAAAAATATGTAAAAGAATCAATTGCCTATTGAACTTTTTAGTGCTGGACCCATACTATATGTACGAATTTTTTATGTCGTTTTAAGGAGATTGAAGTATGTTACGTTTAACACTAGGTGCCACAATATTGGTAGCAGCATTTGGCGCAAGTTCTGCTTTTGCTGGTCACGATACATTGAAACCAAAAAGCTACGATAGTTTAGGCAAATGCGTGAAATCAGCGCTTACTAAAAAAGACGGAAAAATTGTCAAATTAGAATACAAATCTGAGAAAAAAAGAGGCGTGTATGAGTTTGATATTGAAACACCTGATGGTAAAGCTTGGGATGTTGAGTGCGATGTACAAACAAGCAAAATTACTGAAGTAGAAGAGGAAGTGAAAGCGGACGATGCGAGATTCGTAGCCTTAGCTAAGGTATCTGAAGCGGATGCAAAAGCAACTGCGTTAGCTGCACATCCTGGTTCAATTGTAGAAGTTGAGTATGAGTTAGAGCCAGACGGCAAAGCTTCTTACGAGTTTGATATTTTAGAAGCGGATGGCGAAGAGATTAAAGTTGAAGTTGATGCGACTACAGGTAAGATCGTAGAAGTAAGCTACGAAAACTATCAAATTGGTCAAGAGTAATTACAAACCTCACTGAAGTAATTTGAAATCGGTAACAAAAAAGGCGCTTTAAGCGCCTTTTTTATATGCAACAGCTGCTAAGCAATTCCGATTTGATTGTTTGAGTGGCATGTTAAAATAATGCATGACAAAATTTCATGCCCTTATCCCCGCTGCGGGAAGCGGCGCTCGAATGGGCGTAGAAACTCCTAAGCAATACCTCACCCTGAATGGCAAGCCATTGATCCAACACGTTATTCAGGCCTTTGAGCAGTCAACTTATATTGATTCGGTGCATGTGGTGTTAAGTCAACAGGATAGCTATTGGTCGCATGCTGGAATTACGCTATCTAAAAAAACCAAGGTGCATACTTGTGGTGGTGTGACACGCGCCGAAACCGTACTAAATGGTCTCAATGTGATGGGTGCTGTTGATGAAGAAGACTGGGTGCTGGTTCATGACGCGGCAAGGCCAGGCCTCAATCAAGACATGCTACATTCGCTAATTGAGAACTTGAGTGACGATGAGGTAGGTGGATTATTGGCTCTGCCTTTAGCTGATACATTGAAGTTAGCAGATGCCAAGCAACGTGCACAAAAAACCATACCACGTGAGCAACTTTGGCAGGCACAGACGCCTCAAATGTTTAAGTTAGCTACATTGCGAGAAGCGCTTTCAACTTTCCACGGCGTGCCTACAGATGAAGCGCAAGCGATTGAGGCGATTGGTTTGCAGCCAAAACTTGTGCGAGGGGCGCTCAGAAATTTAAAAGTGACATACCCAGAAGATCTCATTGTGCTGAATGCATTAATAACTGAGTGAAATAATCCAGATGAATATTCCGTTTAGAGTTGGACATGGTTTTGATGTGCACGCCTTAGTGTTAGGTCGCCCTTGTATTATTGGTGGTGTACATGTGCCGTTTGAACGCGGCTTAGATGGTCATTCTGACGCAGATGTATTGCTGCATGCTATTTGTGATGCGTTGCTGGGGGCTGCCGCCTTAGGGGATATAGGCAAGCATTTTCCACCTACTGATATGCGTTTCAAAGGCATTGATTCCAGAGCTTTGTTGCGACATGTGGTGGCGTTGTTGCATAGTCATGATTTTGTCATTGGCAATATCGATGCCACTGTGATTTGTGAAGCGCCAAGGCTCAGTCAACACACTGCGCAAATGCAAATCAATATTGCACAAGATTGTGCTATCGAAGTTAAGCAAGTCAATATCAAAGCCACCACCACAGAAAAACTTGGTTTCACTGGCCGCGGTGAAGGTATTGCAGCTGAAGCTGTATGCCTCATCGCATCTAAGTAATTGACCTATGCTGCGTTGGTTTGAAAATCTAGTTAATCCATTCCCCGAGCCTATTATTGAGGTGCCACCCAAACACTTTTGGTCGTTTGTATGGTCATGCACACAAGGTATGCGCCCATTTATATTGGGGATGACAATACTCACCGCGTTGATAGGTGCATTTGAAGCGCTGTTGTTTGCCATGATGGGTAAAGTGGTGGATGAGTTGAGCAAGATGGCACCCAACACGCTATGGAATGAACACCTGCATGACTTGGTGGTTTTGGCAGGTATTTTACTATTTAGTACCGTGGTGATATGGATACAAACATTACTAAAACACCAAACGCTGGCAGGTAATTTCCCCATGCGGTTGCGTTGGAATTTCCATCGTCTCATGCTTGGTCAAAGCATGAGTTTTTATCAAGATGAATTCGCCGGCCGTGTTTCAGCCAAAGTGATGCAGACTGCATTAGCCGTGCGCGATGTCTGGTTTATCGTCTCTGATATTATGGTGTATGTGGTCATTTATTTTGTGACCATCGTGACGGTCGTTGGCGGATTCAGCCTAATGGTGGTTTGGCCATTTCTCATTTGGTTGGCGCTGTACGTGAGTGCGCTCAGATATTTTATTCCCCGCTTGGCAAAGGTATCCCAACAGCAAGCCGATGCACGTGCATTGATGACTGGCCGCATTACCGATGCGTACACCAATATCAGCACGGTTAAATTATTTTCTCATGCAGGTCGTGAAGCCAATTTCGCAAAATCCGCCATGCGTGAATTTTTAAATACGGTCAAACAACAAATGCAAATGGTCAGTGGTGTGGAAACCATCAATCACTTTCTGAATATGCTATTGATTATCGGTTCTGGCGGTATGGCGCTATGGTTGTGGACACAAGGCCAAGTTGGCATGGGTGCTGTGGCTGCGATTACGGCCATGTGTTTGCGTTTAAATGGCATCTCCCATTGGGTCATGTGGGAAATGACTTCACTCTATGAGCAAATCGGCACGGTGCAAGATGGCATCAATACCTTGTCTGCCATGCATAAAGTGCAAGATGTTGCCGATGCCAAGACTATTGAAGTTAAACGTGGCGAAGTAGTATTTGACCATGTTAATTTTGGCTATGAAAGTCAACCCAATTTATTGCAATCGTTTCATTTACATATTCGTGCAGGTGAGCGCGTAGGGTTGGTAGGGCGCTCTGGTACGGGTAAATCAACGCTGGTAAATTTGCTACTACGTTTTTATGATATTCAATCGGGCCAAATATTGATTGATGGCCAGAATATTCAGCAAGTTACGCAAAATAGTCTGCGTGCCAATATCGGCATGGTGACACAAGACACCTCTTTGTTGCATCGCTCTGTACGCGACAATATTTTGTATGGCCGCCCCGATGCAACAGAGGAAGACATGGTGCAAGCGGCCAAACGTGCAGAAGCGCATGCGTTTATATTGACCTTGCGAGATGCGAAAGGACGCACTGGTTATGATGCACATGTTGGTGAACGTGGCGTTAAGCTTTCGGGCGGTCAGCGCCAACGTATCGCAATAGCCCGCGTGATGCTAAAAGATGCACCTATTTTGCTGCTGGATGAAGCTACTAGTGCTTTGGATTCTGAAGTAGAAGTGGCGATACAAAGCCATTTATACCAATTGATGGAAGGTAAAACGGTGGTCGCGATTGCACATCGCTTATCGACAATAGCTGCCATGGATCGCTTGATAGTGCTAGACGCTGGAAAAGTCGTAGAGCAGGGCACACATGCTGAGTTATTAGCCGTTGGTGGCGTGTATGCCAAGTTATGGGCACATCAAAGCGGTGGTTTTTTGGTGGATTAGGACTGAAGACTGGCAACTGTGTCCCCAACCAAGACTGTTGCTCTAAAACTTTAAGCCTTCAGCAATACTATGACTGCGCCACTGCCACCATCATTAGGTTTGGCCTGCGCGTATGCCAGCACTTCATCTTTTTGCATCAACCAGCTTCGTAATTTATGTTTGAGTACAGGTTCGCGATTTTTAGACCCAAGCCCTTTGCCGTGCACGATGCGTACACAACGAATATTGCGTTTTTTGCAATCTGCAATAAATTCCGCCACATACATACGGGCTTCGTCCGCAATCAGGCCGTGTAAATCAATGCTGGCCTGCACTACCCAATGACCGCGCCTTAATTTACTTAAAATCACAGGGGATTGTCCATCACGTAAATAGAGTAACTCTTCGCCGCTTTCCAGCTCGTGAGCAGGATAATAGTGATCGCTGAGTGAGTCTACCAGCACTTGGCGCTCATCTTTGATGAGTTGTTTTGGAATGGGTTTGGGTTTTTTTACGGGATGTAATAAGCGACTGGCTTTGACAGGACGCGCACCTTTCACTGCCTCATAAAACAAAGCAATGTCTTCTTCTAATGGTGGCTGCGCAGGTTTGTCTTTTTGAGCACTCACAGCGTTTCCTGTCAAAACGCATAGCCACCCAAAATAAATGAGTGCTATGCGAATTTCGTACTAAATAATTAGGCTAAGCTGGTTAAATAACGCTCAGCATCAAGCGCTGCCATACAGCCTGTGCCAGCACTGGTAACGGCTTGACGATAAATATGATCTTGTACATCACCAGCGGCAAACACGCCAGGCACGCTAGTAGCAGTAAAGTTGCCTTGGCGACCAGTATTAGTAACAATATAGCCACCTTCCATCTCTAGCTGACCTTCAAAGATATCGGTGTTAGGTTTGTGACCAATCGCAATAAATACACCTTTGAGTGGGATATCTTTTGTTGTGTTGGTATTCACATCTTTAATGCGCATACCCGTCACACCAGAGTTATCCCCTAACACTTCATCCAGCGTTTGGAATGTTTCTAGCACCACTTTGCCTTCTTTCACGCGCTCCATGAGTTTGTCGACAAGAATAGCTTCCGCTTTGAATTTATCACGACGATGTACCAAGGTCACTTTGCTTGCGATATTGGCTAGGTACAATGTTTCTTCAACAGCAGTATTACCGCCACCGATCACTGCAACTTCTTGATTGCGATAGAAAAAGCCATCACAGGTAGCACAAGCAGAAACGCCCTTGCCAGCAAAGGCCTCTTCAGAAGGTAAGCCTAAGTATTTAGCGCTCGCCCCAGTGGCAATAATCAGCGCATCACAAGTATATTCACCACTATCACCGACCAAACGAATCGGTTTTTCGTTGAGATGTGTGGTGTGAATGTGGTCAAAAATCATTTCTGTATTAAAGCGTTCAGCATGCTTTTGAAAGCGCGCCATGAGTTCCGGTCCCATCACACCGTCTGCATCTGCTGGCCAGTTGTCAACTTCTGTAGTGGTCATGAGTTGGCCGCCTTGTGCAATACCTGTAATTAACACTGGTTTTAGGTTGGCGCGAGCGGCATATACCGCTGCAGAATAACCTGCAGGGCCCGAGCCTAGGATAAGTAAGTGTGCGTGTTTTGTTGCCATGAATATACTTTCGTTGCGAATATTAACTAATAGATGAGGTCTTTAAATTCAATTTAAAGACGCATACTGATGAATTAACCAAAGCTTTTTAAGCGTTGGTTGCACCTAGAGACTATTACTCTAAAAGACTGCGCAACATCCATGCTGTTTTTTCATGTAGCTGCAAGCGTTGTGTTAATAGGTCTGCTGTCGCTTCATCAGCTGCAGTCTCGGCAGCTGGAAACACGCTGCGTGCTGTGCGGCAAACCGCTTCGTGCCCAGCCACTAACTCTTTAATCATGTCGTTGGCTTTTGGTACGCCATCCGCCTCTTTAATCGAGGTAAGTTTGGCAAATTGACTATAAGTACCAGGCGCATACACATCTAATGCGCGAATACGCTCGGCCACTAAATCAACTGCTAATGCAAGCTCGGTATATTGCGTTTCAAACATGAGATGCAAGGTGTTGAACATTGGCCCAGTCACGTTCCAGTGGAAGTAATGGGTTTTGAGATATAAGGTATAGGTGTCTGCGAGTAACTTAGATAAACCTTCTGCAATTACTTTTCTGTCTTTTGCTTTAATTCCAGTATCCATATTGTTTCCTTATGATTTAAGTGTACATTTTAAGGATTAGACTCACTTAGTGCAATTTGATTTTGCTATAATCACTGAATAATTGAATATCCAGCCTTCAACGAATATAGGGTTTATAACACATTGTTTTTTAATAAAAAATCCTCACCTTCTAACGGTCGAGTTCAAACAGAACCCAGCGAAAAGGCACTGCATGGTGCGAGTTTAGTCAAAGAAGCCTGGTGGCTAGGCTTGGTATTAGTTGGCCTATACTTGGCGGTCATTCTGATTACTTACTCTCCACAAGATCCGTCTTGGTCGCACATGGCCAGCGAGGAATCAGCTGTCAACAATGCAGGCGGCGCTGTAGGCGCTTGGGTATCCGATATGCTGCTGTATCTATTTGGCTTTTCAGCATGGTGGTGGGTGGTGTTGGCGTTTTATGGCATGTGGTTAGTGTATAAACGCCTAGGTACCACCATCAGCGAGCGTCCATTTTTATTGTTCAATTTAGTAGGTTTCACACTCTTAACTTTAGCCTCTGCCGCTTTTGAGTCAGGGCACTTATTGGCACTACCAGCGCAGTTTCCGCTCACACAGGGCGGGATGATAGGCAATGCTTTAGATACTTTACTACGTAGCATGTTTGGTTTTGCTGGCTCCACCATGTGTTTGATTATTCTGATGGCCATTGGCTTTAGCCTGTTCACAGGTTGGTCATGGATCATGATGACGGAAAAGTTAGGTGCTTGGGTGCTCGCCGCACATGCTTGGACTTTGGATAAGTATTACGATTGGCAAGACCGAAAAGCAGGTAAACAAGTTGAAATTAAACGTGATGAATACATAGAAACAGAACGTAAACGCACAGAAGATAGGGCGCCGATTGAGATTAAAGTACCTGAGTTAGAGATACCTAAAAGTGAACGTGTGCTAAAAGAGCGTCAAACGGTGTTATTCGATAGCATGCCTGACAGTGATTTGCCACCATTACATTTACTAGATGAAGTGACTTCCACAGTAGAGCTTCAATCCGCAGAAACCTTAGATTTTACTTCGCGCTTAATCGAACGTAAATTGGTTGATTTTGGCATTGAAGTAAAAGTGATTTCAGCGCAACCAGGCCCAGTGATTACGCGCTATGAATTTGAGCCAGCCCCAGGTGTAAAAGGTAGCCAAATTACCAATTTAGCCAAAGATTTGGCACGTGCATTGTCGGTGGTCAGTATCCGTGTGGTGGAGACGATTCCTGGTAAAAGCTGCATGGGCTTGGAGATTCCTAACCCTAAACGCCAAATTGTTTGCTTATCCGAAATCATGGGAAGCCAAGTGTATGCAGATATGCATTCACCTTTGGCGATTGCCATGGGCAAAGACATTGCAGGCAAGCCTGTTGTAGCAGACTTAGCTAAAATGCCTCATGTATTGGTGGCGGGTACCACTGGCTCTGGTAAATCAGTAGCCATTAATGCATTGATTTTGAGTTTGCTTTATAAAGCCGAAGCTAGCAAAGTACGCATGATTTTAATCGACCCGAAAATGCTGGAGCTCTCCGTGTATGAAGGCATTCCACACTTATTAGCACCAGTGGTGACGGACATGCGCCAAGCAGCCAATGCGTTGAATTGGTGCGTGGCCGAGATGGAGCGCCGCTACAAGTTGATGTCGATGTTAGGCGTGCGTAATCTTGCAGGTTACAACCAAAAAATCCATGATGCAAAAAAAGCCGATACGACCATTCCGCATCCGTTTAGCCTAACCCCAGATGACCCAGAACCGCTGGATGAAATGCCCTTGATTGTGGTGGTGATTGATGAGTTAGCCGATTTGATGATGGTCGTCGGCAAAAAGGTGGAAGAACTGATTGCACGCTTGGCACAAAAAGCACGTGCTTCTGGTATTCACTTGGTGTTAGCCACACAGCGACCATCAGTGGATGTGATTACTGGACTGATTAAAGCCAATATCCCTACGCGTGTGGCATTTCAAGTATCGAGCAAGATTGATTCACGTACTATTTTAGACCAGATGGGTGCAGAGGCATTGTTGGGGCAGGGCGATATGCTGTATATGCCGCCAGGCACTGGCTTCCCTCAACGTATCCACGGTGCGTTTGTATCCGACCAAGAAGTGCATAAAGTAGTTAACTACCTAAAATCGCAAGGTGAACCAAATTACATCGAAGGTATTCTCACTAATGAAACAGAAGAGAGTAGCGAAGGCAGTGTGTTGAGTGACACTGGTGGTGAGAAAGATCCTTTGTATGACGAAGCGGTAAATATTGTATTGACCAGCCGCCGTGCCTCTATTTCTTCTGTACAGCGCCAGTTACGTATAGGCTATAACCGCGCAGCGCGTTTGATTGAAGAGATGGAACGCGCTGGTTTAGTGTCTGCCATGCAAAGTAACGGTAATCGAGAAGTGTTAGCCAACAGCGGCTCTGGAAGCCATGAGTAGTCAAATTATGCATAAATTACTGTTATCCATCTGCCTTTTGATTACTACAACCGCACATGCGGATGGCGTGAGTAGCTTAAAAGACTTTTTCTTGAACACGCAATCCATGCGTGCTGATTTTAAGCAAGAGGTATTAGATAAGCAGGGGCGCAAGGTGCAAATGGTAGAAGGTACCATGCAGTTACAACGCCCCAATAAATTCCGCTGGGATTACCAAAAGCCCTATGAACAGCAAATAATCAGCGATGGTAAACAGGTGTTCTTGTATGACATGGATTTACAGCAAGTGACAGTGCGGGATTTAAGTAAAACGCTTGGCTCTAGCCCAGCTGCTATGTTGGCGGGTGGCGAAGCGGTAGAAAAAAGCTTTACGCTCAAGAATGCAGTGCGCAAAGATAGCTTAACTTGGGTGTTGGCGCTGCCTAAAGACAAAGAAAGCGGTTTTGACCGCGTGCTGCTTGGCTTTAAAGATGGGCAACTTAAGAAAATGGAGTTGTACGACAGCTTTAGTCATGTGACCCATATTGCTTTCAATCAAATAGAACGTAATCCAACTTTGGCTACCGAGACATTCTTGTTCAGCACACCGAAAGGTGTGGATGTGGTAGGCGAATAATTCCAACATGCTACGGCTGCATACAATCTGTGTTGTTGGTTGTATGTGGATTTTCTCAACAGCCACACCAATTGCTTCAGCAGCAGAAGCTGCAAACCATCCCGCAATTCAACAAGCAGAAACCTTAATCCACGCCAATGATTTTGAAGGCGCATATCAAGCATTATTGCCTTTAGAAAAACAATACGCTGGCCATCTGGATTTTGACTTGCTGCTTGGTAATGCGGCAGTTGAAAGTGGACACTACACCCAAGGCATGTTTGCATTGGAACGTGTGTTAGTCATTGACCCGAACAACGCGTTAGCGC